>Ga0078972_1002376_pt1 | contig 62621 bp, 50 predicted proteins | sample YelNatPaOPGAMG01_FD_67568 | JGI IMG/M metagenome (GOLD analysis project Ga0078972, IMG submission 67568) | Hot spring thermophilic microbial communities from Obsidian Pool, Yellowstone National Park, USA - OP-RAMG-01 (SPADES assembly) (version 2) | ecosystem: Environmental > Aquatic > Thermal... | reverse complement strand
CATTCGAACTTCTTGGCGTTTCACCGACACTTGGCTATATGTAGGCAGAGATCCTTACCGCTAAAAACATAAACTACCTGATAAATGATAATATCTGTTGAAATAGTGGGGTGAACTTCGGCTTAAAGATAATATGCAAATATTTTACTTCCCCGTACAAAGAGCAAATAGGTCTTGGGGGTGAATTTATAATGACCAGAAAGCTACCGGGGAAATATCAGACAGCACCTCTGCGGCTAAATATCGATCGGGTCTCAGTGTTTAGCGTCCGTCCAATTTGTCCAACAGGTCTCTATCGGCAGCTAAACGCTCAGTAAAATCGGACAATTGTTCTTTTACGGCTTTGATGCCGGCGCCGCCCCTGGTCGTTCTCCTCTGCACTGCGACTCCCGGCTCCAGAATCTGTACGGCATCCGGTCCAAGATCAGGATGTGCGGCAACAAGCTCACTTAGATCCACGCCGCGGCGAAGAGACTCCCTTACTATTTCCCCTACAATTTTATGTGCTTTTCTGAACGGTATCTTTTTACCCACCAGCCATTCGGCTAAATCGACAGCGGCCAGCTCCGGTGAATCTGCCGCTTTTGCCATAGCTGTCAAATCAAATTCGATGGTTCCGATCAGACCTTTGATCGCGGGTAATGCCAGTGACAATTGGTCCAGCGCATCAAAAAGAGGCTCTTTGTCTTCCTGCAGGTCCCTGTTGTAAGCGAGAGGCAATCCTTTGAGAGTTGCGAGAAATCCCGTCAAATGTCCTATCAGGCGTCCCGTTTTTCCTCTGGTAAGTTCGGCAATATCGGGGTTTTTTTTCTGCGGCAACATTGAACTTCCGGTCGACCAAGCGTCGTCCAATTTATAAAACGCAAATTCGCTGCTTGAAAAGATGACTATTTCTTCACCGAGACGCGACAGATGAACGGCAAGCATGGCACAATCAAAAAGCATCTCCGCCACAAAATCTCTGTCGCTGACAGCGTCCAAAGAATTATCGAATCTGCCTCTAAAACCAAGTTCTTTAGCAGTGAAATTCGGATCCAACGGCAAAGAAGATCCGGCCAGTGCCCCGGCCCCAAGCGGAGAGATGTCCATTCTTCTGATGGTTTGAAATATCCTGTCTACGTCACGGGAAAAAGCCCAACCGTGAGCCAGGAGCTGATGCGACAACAAAACAGGCTGAGCCCTTTGCATATGGGTATATCCCGGAAGATAAGCTCCTCCGGCATCTCTGGCCCGTTTCGCCAGGCAATCTTGCAAATCCAATATCTGCCTGATCAATTCTTTGGCCTGGCGCTTGGTATAAAGACGAAGTGCCGTGGCGACTTGGTCGTTTCTGCTCCTCCCGGTATGCAGTTTTTCGCCCACCTCGCCCAAGATCTCTGTGATGCGTCTTTCGATGGCTGTGTGGACGTCTTCATCTGCCGGATCAAAGCGGAAAGTCCCATTATCCAGTTCACCGGCAATTTGTTCCAACGCTTTCTGTAGTTGAAGCGCTTCTTTGTTATCTAAAATCCCTGCGAATAAAAGACCTTGTACATGAACTTGTGAACCAAAAATATCGTCTTTGGCCAGTCTTTTATCATAATTGATACTGACGGAAAAATCCATCATCTCTTTGGCTGGCTCTACGCTCATACGACCCGACCATAATGTCATTATTAATTCCCAAATCCTTATCAGTCTTATATTGTTTTCTTGCTGTACCGCCCATCAATACCGGCTCATAATTTAGCCGATTTGATCTGGCCTCGCGGTTAGGAGGTTTGGCTACTTATTGTCCTCATGGGAGCGCTGGTTGCGTGCCCATGTGGCAATGCCAAGACCGAATATCTTGACAAAACCTTCGGCGTCCTTATGATTAAACGAATCAGCATCATCATAAGTTGCCAGATTGTAATCATACAGCCCATGTTGGCTGCGACGACCTGTCACCTTACCTACGGAGCCCGGCCCAAATTGGACTTTTACTTCCCCCGTTACATATTCTTGCGTGGCATCGATAAAAGCACTCAAAGCCTCGCGTAAGGGAGAAAACCATAGTCCGTCATAGACCAATTCGGCGAAACGCGGTTCTAACCTCAGTTTCTCGTGCAGTACATCCCTTTCAAGAGTAAAAGATTCCAAGTCCTGATGAGCCATGATCAGAGCCAGGGCGGCGGGACACTCATAAACTTCCCTGCTTTTAATTCCCACCCTTCGGCTTTCCACCATATCGATGCGCCCGAAACCGTATGAACCGGCAAGCATATTCAGCTCGCCGATCATCTCGACGGGAGACATTTTCTTGGCATCCAAAGAGGTGGGCACTCCTTTTTCAAAACCTATTACAACCTCTGTTGCATCGGTACTGGAATTGTTTTTCGACCCGACACTTGTATATGAAAAAACGTCTTCCGGAGGCTTGGCCCAAGGATCTTCCAGAATGCCGCATTCGATGGCACGACCCCAAAGATTTTCATCGACGGAATATATTCGATCTTTACTGGCGGTTATCGCAAGATTATTCTCCTTGGCATAGAGAATGGAGTCTTCCCTCGTCATGTTCCATTCTCTGACTGGTGCAACTACGTCTATATTCGGATCAAGTGCCATGGCTCCGACTTCAAAGCGAACTTGATCGTTGCCTTTGCCGGTACAGCCGTGGGCAATGGCCGAAGCGGAAAACTCTTTTGCCGCCTTAATTAAATGTGAAACTATCAAAGGCCTTGATAAAGCCGATACAAGAGGATACTTGCCTTCATAAAGAGCGTTTGCCTTCAGCGTCGGCAATACGTAATCCTCGGCAAGCTCTTTTTTCGCATCCACCACTACCACATCCACAGCTCCGGCTTTTCGTGCCCGTTCGGAAATGACAGTAAAATCGGCGTCTCCCTGGCCCACATCCAAAGATAGAGCTATAACGTCATAGCCTTTCACCGCTTTTAGCCAGTGCAGCGCCACGGAAGTGTCCAGACCGCCGGAATATGCCAATACTAATTTTTCTCGCATGAGAAACTTCCTTTCTAAGTTGAACTTTTTTTACCAATAACCTATTGCAGATACGATAGCAAGACAGATAATTTTCATTCCGGAAGACCACCTGATCCTGAAAGCATCTGCACAATAATCACACTCACACCGATTCATCTTGAGAAATCATCACTTTGACCATTTGCATCTTGGCGTCGTTGGTTTTTATATCAATACAAAATCATTCATCTTTATTGTTCGATATGAGATAATTCCTTAAGTTGCCTTGCAACCTTTGCTCCTCCGTTTACATCTTGAGAAATGACCAAAACCGTATCATCTCCCGCAACAGTACCTATCACGTCAGCCAAATTGCTGCGGTCGAGTGCCGAGGCTACCACATGGGCAGACCCGGGCGGTGTACGGACAACCACTAAATTGCCGGAAGTATTGATGTCTATTGCCCATTCTCCAAGTACTCTCCGGAGGTGATCCAGCGGAGCTATTCTGTCTTTGGGCAATTCCGGCAAAACATATACCTGGCCTTCGACATTGGGTATACGAACTCTTATTACTCCCAAATCTTCCAAATCTCTTGATACAGTGGCTTGAGTAACGACGATTCCTTCAGACTCCAAAATTTCCATCAATTGCGGCTGACTGGTTACCATATGAGTTAGCAGAATATTGGAAATTTCATAATGGCGTTTCTGCTTGGATATTTTTTGCATTATTTACCTCTTCCCTCTGTTACGGTTCCCCCAAGGATGTAAGCAAAAAGAGCCCGCATTGCGTGCATTCTGTTTTCCGCTTGGTCAAAAACGACACTTTGGGCACTTTCCAAAACTTCACCTGTGATCTCCTCACCTCTATGAGCGGGCAAACAGTGCATTACTATGGCTGTTTTTTTGGCGTGGGCCACCAAATCGGTGTCGATGATATAGTTCTCAAAATCCTTTTTCTTTTCCTGTGCGATGCTTTCTTCCCCCATGGAAACGAAAACATCCGTATACAATACGTCGGCGTTTTCCACCGCAGCCAAAGGGTTTGTGTAAAGAGATATATTTTCAGTCACTTGCTGAAAAAAACCATCTCCCGGATGTGTCTTTTGCTCCTCATCGGATAAAAAGCCACTGATAAATTTCGCTTGCAGGAAATATTGATAAGGGGAGCTGATCGATAACTCAAAACCTAAAATCTTAGCCGCGTAAAAGAGTGAGCCGCAAACGTTATTCGGGTCTCCTATATAAGCGAGTTTGATCTTTTCTGTCGTAGAAAATCGCTGTTTAATCGTAATCATATCGGCCAATATTTGAGTCACATGATCCCTGTCGGAAAGCAAATTCACAACAGGTACATGCCTTGTTGAATTGTCGATGGCATCTGCCATTCTTATCAAAGTATTATGGTCTGCAACTCTTGCAGCTATCAGAGAGTGAAATCTTGCCAAAACTCTGGCGATATCCTCAGCCGTTTCCCTTTTGTCGATACCGATCTCGTTACCGGAAATGGTTATGGGGTGCCCCCCCAATTGGAAAACCGCCATTTCCGCCGCATTTCTTGTCCTGGCAGAAGGGTGCTCAAAGATCAGAGCGACGCCTTGGCCGTCCAGAACCCTCTCTGGATTTTTCAAAGAGGAAATTGCAATAATATTTTCGATATCTGCTTTAGTCAGATCCGATACTTCAAGCACATGACGCGGCCTTGACAACATAACACCATCCATAGTATCTACCTCATAGAGCATCTAAACAATTGATTTCCACTAGAACACAGCATTTGCTTTTAATATGTTTCACTCAGCAAATTCTTGATAATCTCCGTTGCCTCGTTGATCTCAGAATCATTGATAACATACGGCGGGGCTAACCTGATAATACCTGGGACAGGGGAATTTAATACGAGTCCGGAGCGAAGTGCTTTGCTCACGAAATCGACGCTGTCGATGTTCTCTTCCAGCCTGATACCGAGCATAAGACCTTTGCCCCTGATCTCAGCGATGCCGGCAATGCCGGCAAGTTTGGCTGCAAGCACCCCTCCGAGAGCCGCTGCTTGTTGCGGAGCTCCAATCTCGATCAATTCTTCCAAAGTAGCTTTGGCAGCCGATAATGCCAGCGGCTGGCCTCCGAAAGTACTGCCGTGATCTCCGGGGGCAAAACAATCAGCCACTGAAGACTTTGCCCAGCATGCACCTATCGGCATACCGTTGCCGAGAGACTTGGCCAAGGTAACAATATCTGGCAGTACGTGATCGTGTTGGAATCCAAACCATTTCCCCGTCCTGCCGAGTCCGGACTGTATCTCGTCGGCGATCATGAGTACCCTGTAACGGTCGCACAATAATCTTATGTTTTTCAAATAATTATCCGGCGGCACCACAATACCGTTTTCTCCTTGGATAGGCTCAAGCAAAACGGCCGCGATGAGGTTATACGGTATTTCTTGGTTTTCCGTTTGGTTTTTAGACAAGATATTTTCCAATGCCTCCAAATCTCCGTATGGGATATGGATAAATCCTTCAAGCAGCGGTCCGAAAGCTTCCTTCTTTTTCGATTGCCCTGTGGCCGACAATGCACCGAAAGTTCTGCCGTGAAAAGAGCCTTCAAAAGAAACGATCTTATAACCTTTGCCTTGAGAAAATTTACGGGCCAACTTCAACGAACACTCTATTGCCTCGGCACCGGAATTGGTAAAAAATACCTTTCCACCCTCCCGGTCACCGTTTCCGGTAGCAGAGCCGTCTACCACAAGATCAGAAGATAGTATCAAAGCATCGATGAGACCGGCCACTTCTTCCGCCAACCCATTTTGAAACAAATTGGATACATGCCATAGTTCATGAGCTTGTGCGGTCAAGGCCGCAACGATTTTTTCATGGCTATGTCCGAGTGAAGTAACGGCAATTCCCGAGAGAAAATCCAAATACTTTTTCCCGTTTTCATCGAAGAGGTACGGCCCCTTGCCTTTTGTAAAAACCACGGGTGCCGGTTTATACGTCGGCATCAGATGAGAGCGGTATTTTTCCGGATGCGAGTTGTCATTTACTGTATTTGGCGTCATTTTATATTTCTCATTCTGTAATCGCACTAATCATTGTCCCGATACCTTGCTCCGTGAAAAGTTCCAACAGTAAGGTATGAGGAACACGGCCGTCCAGGATATGAGCAGCTTTTACTCCATGGGAAAGAGCGGCCATACAGGCTTTTGTCTTGGGCAACATCCCTCCTTTGATGACAGAAGTTGAGATCAACTCTTCCAGTTTTGTAAGGCCTAATTTTCTGATAAGAGTTTCAGCGTCATTTACATCGGAACAAATTCCGGCTATATCCGTCAAAAGAAGCAATTTTTCAGCTTCCAGAGCTGCAGCCAAAGCTCCCGCCACCGAATCCGCGTTGATGTTATACATCTGCCCTTCTTTATCACTGGCGATCGTAGCAACCACCGGGACAAGCCCTTGGCTGAGAAGTTGATCCAAAATAGACGTATCGACTTCCGACACATCACCTACAAAACCAAGGGTCAGGTCAAGCGCTCTGGCATTAATTAAACCGGCATCTTCTCCGGAAAGCCCAACAGCAAGGGGTCCGTGCTTATTGATGGCCCCCACGATATCTAAGTTAATTTTACCGATCAAAACCATTCTGGCTATCTCAAGAGTCTCGGCATCGGTCACACGAAGACCATTGACAAATACCGATTCTTTCCCCAATTTTTTCATTAATTCACCGATTTGGGGACCTCCGCCGTGGACCACGATCACCTTGATGCCAACGGCGGCCATCAAAGCTATGTCCGAGGCGAAGCTGTCCAGCGGGGATTTTTCATCGCCTGCAAAACTCCCTTGATGGAAAGCATTACCCCCGTATTTCACGACGATAGTTTTGTTATAAAAACGTTTGATGTAAGGCAATGCCTCAGTGAGCACTTTGGCCGTAAGGTCGGGGGTTATCTCATTCATTTTAGGAAGTCTTCATATTCTCGTCGATGTATCCATGGCCGAGATCCGTACCGATCAGGATTCCATCTGCGTCTCCCAAGCCGAGATCACAGGTAATTGTTATCTCATCTCCTGCCATATAAACTTCCAATTCCTTTTTGGACGCCGGATCTATGTTGAGAGGTACCCCGCCTGCGAACACGCAGATATTTCCGTAGAGAACCTTTACGTCTTCCAATTTAAAATCTATCTGCGAGGCCCCGAGCTCGGAAATAACCCTTCCCGGATATACGTCCTGTCCGTAAAGAGATGTTTTGACAAGCAGGCTCTCTCCTATCCTTCTCGCCGCCTTGTTGGCAGATTCAGAGTCTTTTGCCCCCCGTAACAGATAGCGGACAACTTTGGTAGTGCCTTCGGCATCTTTTGCTATTTGGACTGCCAAATCCATGCAGACCGCATCCAAAGCTTCTTCCAAAACATCTTGACTTACTTTTTTACCTTTAGCCGAACTCAGCAAACACACGGTATCGTTGGTGGAGGTACATCCGTCTACACTGAGTAAATTGAATGTACGCCCCACGCTGTTGTTTAATGCGTCTTGCAATAGAGCAGGGTCCGCATCGACATCCGTGGTAATAACCGCCAGCATCGTGGCCATATTGGGATTGATCATCCCCGCTCCTTTGGCCATGCCTCCCACTCTTATGGACCCCAGTTCAATTTGGGCTTGCTTGGGATGGGTATCAGTGGTCATAATAGCTTTGGCGGCGGCGAGACCTGAGGCGTCGTCAGATCCGAGAGCTTCTATCAGCTTTGCCATATTGGATGTTATCTTTGCATACTCAAGCTGTTTGCCGATGAGACCGGTGGAACATAGCAAAAATGATTCCTTATCAAGACCCAATTCTTTCGACAAGGACTCAAGTGTTTTTGCTGCCGCCTGTTCGCCTTGAATGCCTGTGGCAGCATTGGCACATCCGCTGTTCAGGAGAACACCTGCAGAAAAACCTCTTGTCGAAGCCAGATTGGATCGCGAGAGGTTAACGGGAGCAGCCGAAACCCTATTTTGTGTAAATACGGCAGCAGCAGGTACTTTTACCCTGTCACTTGCCAGTACAAGAGCCAAATCCGGAACGGCGGCGTCCTTCAAGCCGCAGGCCAAGCCGGATGCTTCAAAACCCTGTGCAAAAGTTACGCTCACGGAATCACTCCAATCTGTGTCAGCCCGGTATCTTCTTTGATACCGAGCGCTATGTTGGCCGACTGTATGGCCTGTCCGGCTCCGCCTTTGGTCAGGTTATCGATAGCCCCGAGCATTACGACATAGCCGGTCCTTTTGTCATAACGCGCTGTCAGTCTGGCGATATTTGACCCGTATGAGTCTTTTGTCGACGGAAGACCTTTTATTACCTCGACAAAAGGTTCTTTTTGGTAATAGTCGGCTTGTAGCAAATACGTCTCATCGTCGGAGATCTCTTGGTTCGCTTTGGCATAGCATGTTACCAAGATTCCCCTGGTCATAGGAACAAGGTGAGGAGTAAACAGAATTTGTCTTCCTATTACCTGCTCCATTTCCGGCGTATGGCGGTGATCCAGGAGGCCGTAGGCCCTAAAATTTTCATTGACATAACTGTGATGCGTTTCTTTCGTCGGTTGACGTCCCGCACCGGAAGTGCCGCTGGCCCCGTCCACTATGATGCAGGCATCCTTTTCGAAAATACCGGCTTGAACAAATGGTTTGATGGCAAGTGCGGCTGCTGTTACGTAACAGCCCGGAGAGCTGATAAGCGTAGCGTCTTTGATATCGGAGCGGTAGAACTCCGGCAAACCGTAAACGGCTTTATCGGCTAAATCCGGATTTTGGTGCTTGAAATGGTACCATTTTTCATACAAACTGATGTCTTTCAATCGAAAATCGGCGCCGAGATCAACAACCAGCGGTACTTTTGACATCAATATATCCATGACCTCGGCGGAAACCCCGGCGGGAAGACTGACGAAAAGCAGGTCCAAGTCCGCAATGGCCTCCGGACTGAAATCAGATACAATCAACCCTTTATAGGCAATATCCAGACTGGGATAGATCTCTCCCAGGGCAACACCGGCATTGGTATGACCTTGGAGCAATGTGACTTGAATTTTCTCATGAAAACTCAACAGACGCAGCAATTCCGCACCGAGATAACCCGATGCCCCTATGATGCCTGCTCTGATCATCGAGACTTCCATCCAATCCGGCTATAGCCATCTTCTTAATGCATAGAAAACCACTGCTTTGAATGATTATACACAATTTTACCTCTGTAGCCTTTATTTCCAATAACATTTCGAAGAAATGTACAACTTTTATAGTCATGACTCTGGCCACATAAAAAATGGTTTTGATAAAAAAACAATCAACGGCGAATTTCCGCCATCTCCTAAAAACACCGATAGCAAAATTCTCTGCTCCCGCTGTTTTACAAAAGTATCATTCCGAATATCTCAGATAATAAAAATCTTTTTTTATGCTTTGCTGACATAGCGGCGAACTTATCTGTTGATATCGTTACAGATGTATTAGGAGAGTTTTATAAATGTTTTATCGAAAGGGTATCAACCTAAACAATGTCCGGCAAACAAATCATTCGCGCACTGTTGTCGGCCTCGACAAAGTCAGCTTCTTTTTACCCTGTCCGTCACCATCTCAATGGTAACAAAAAATACGGCAAATTTCTCCCTGTTTTTCTCATCGCCATATTAATACCGTTTCTTAATATCACAATAAATACAGGTGCTGCCTTTGCCGGCACAAGAGCAGTTAACCCCGCAAAAAGCGCTTTGTACCCAAAAACCGGCGCTTTTGTCAAGAACATAGTACAGCAAAGTTTTCCTACCAGTCCAAAGAGCTGCCCTTGGACAAGCAAATACGAATTGGCGCATTTAACGCCGGAGCAGCTTGCCAAACAGGTGGTCTCCAAAATGAACCTGCTGGATATGCTCAGCTTGGTTGATCTGTATCACCCCAAACACTCTTACGAGAACTCAACCATCGCCATACCTTCGCTCTGCATACCTGCTTTTACCCTACAAGACGGGCCTAACGGCTTGTCAGCCGGTGATAAAGGTGTCACCCAGCTACCTGCATCGCTTGGGCTGGGAGCAACTTTCAGCACAAATTTCGCCTATGAATACGGAAAAATCGTAGGCCAGGAGGCTAAAAAACAGCAGGTAGATGCCGTACAAGGACCAAACTTAAACCTTGTCAGGGTACCGGGCTGGGGAAGAGCTTATGAGACCTATGGAGAAGATCCTGCACTGGCGGCCGCTTTGGGAACAGCCAACGTAGACGGGATACAATCTACACATGTTATGTCAGTGGCAAAACATTTCACTGCTTACACTCAGGAAACGGCACGTATCTCTTTAGATCAGCAAGTGAGCAAAAGAGCGCTGGAGGAAATCTACCTGAAACCCTTCAAAGCGGTCGTCCAGCAGGCAAATGTGGCTGCTATTATGTGTGCTTACGGCTACATCAACAATATCAATGCGTGCTCCGATAAATATACATTTAACATACTTAGACAATTCGGTTTCACGGGTATCATCCGATCCGATCTGACGGCTGTAAAACAACCTATCGACGCTTTCAATGCCGGACTTGATCAGATAAAGCCAAGTGCAGGACTTGAGTTAATTATCGGATGGCTGGACAGACGCTTGAAGAGAGAGAACTTGAAGGTTGCTGCCGAAACAATACTTACCCAGATGTTTGCCTATCATTTTATCCCGGGCCCAGATCCTCACAAATTCGGCGCCGATACGATAACGCCTGTAGCAACAAACTTTGCTTACAGGCTCGCAGCCCGCTCCGTGGTATTGCTGCAGAATAAAAATAACTTTCTGCCGCTTAACGCCGCCAAGATTACCTCTCTCTACCGTGGTCAACAAAGAAAAAATACCGGCAGAACCATTGCCGTCATCGGAAGCGACGCATCCGGCCAAGCCATGACCGCCGGCTACGGAGGAGCCCGTGTCAGCTCACCTTTTGTAGTGACACCTCTGGCATCTTTGAAGCGTTACTTTCAAAGATTTCATCTAAAAACTCTCTATACATCCGGCGGGCCAAACAGCGGACAGTTGCCTGTAATAAATGCCGATTTATTGGGAGGAAAGCATCTCCCGCAGGCCTATTGGCCCAAACATGTAAAATCTAAAATCGGCTTCCCCTCCGATCCGTACTTACGCTCTTCATCTGTATCAAAATATGCCCAGACCGCATCGGCCCCGGGCCCGGCAGGGAAAAATAGCAACTGGGACAGCTGGTCCGCTATTCTGACACCCGATAAAACCGGGGTTTATGACTTTTCCGTATCCTCCATAGGAGATACATGGATATACATTAACGGAGAAAAAGTTTTTGGTCAAAATGGGTTGGGAATTTCATTCAACGGCTATTTTGCGCGCTATTTAGTGAAAAATAGCCCATACCGGCTGGAAATGCGCTGGTTCTCCACACGCAGCAGACCTGCTCCCAGATTGGGGATGACAGACATCACACCTGCTCTCAATAATGCGGCTGCTACAGCCAAAAAGGCAAAGGTTGCCATTGTGTTTGTCAATTGCTTTTCCAGCGAAGGTATGGACAGGGACACGCTGTCGCTGCCTGATGGCGAAAATTACCTGATAGATGCCGTAGCAAAAGCCAATCCCAGAACTATCGTGGTGCTCAACACCGGTGGGGCCGTATTGATGCCTTGGCTGCATCATGTCCAAGCTGTCCTTGAAGCATGGTATCCGGGGGAAGAAGACGGAAACGCCATCAGAGCCGTTCTCAGCGGGCAAACAGACCCGAGCGGCCGTTTACCGATTACATTCCCGGCTTCTGACAGCCAACCTTTTGCCAACAATATAAGAGCTTGGCCGGGAGTAAACGATAAGGTGTCCTTCTCCGTCAATGACGACAACGGCCTAGAGATAGGATACCGCTACTATGAAGCACATCACCTACAACCGCTTTTCCCGTTTGGCTACGGCCTGTCATACACAACTTTTTCCATGAGTCATTTGCTGACCGGGTCTTACATGTCCGGTTATACAAATCTCAATACTGCAAATATTGCCCCGAGCTACAAAGGAGGTTCGGCTGCTTATGGTGTCGGTCTGGAATTGGCCAATACCGGAAAAGTATACGGCTGCAGCGTTGTCCAGGCATATTTGAAATTCCCGGCATCAGCCGGTGAACCTTTTAAACAATTGGCCGGTTTTTCAAGAGTATGCCTCGCGGCAAAACAGCACAAGCTTGTCTCTATATCCCTGCCGCTTGACAATTTTGAGATATATCAAAATAACCATTTTATGATACCTAAGGGCAGATATGGCCTTTATCTGGGTTTCTCTTCCGAGACTACCCCGTTGATAGGAGGTATCACAATCAAATAAATGGTTGTGTGCAGAGAAATCAGATATGTATCTGTTTTAATAAAAAAACAGATTGCTCTGTAAGCCTTCTTGTCGCGAAGTCATATTGCTGTGTCACTGTCGTCCAAGGCACTGCGCAGGCTTTTGACAAAGGCCGCTATCTCGGTCATATCTTTTTCCTCAAGCAGTCTTCTCACCAGTGCCGAACCGACTACGACTCCGTCAGCTGCCCGGCAAGCTTTCTTGGCAGTAGCCGGGTTTGATATCCCGACCCCTATCAATACCGGCTTTTCCGTGCGGCTTTTCAATCTGGATGCCAACAGCGTCGCCGAATCGGACAGCTCATCTCGCTCACCGGTAACGCCCAAAAGTCCCACTGCATAGATAAATCCCCTGCTTTTCTCGGCGATCTCCGACAGTCTCTCGTCTCTTGTCGTAGGGGCGGCCAAAAGAACCGATGATACGTCTGACTTTTTACTCACTTCTATCCATTGGCCTGCTTCATCCAAAGGTAAGTCCGGCAAAATAGCCCCCGTAACACCGCTTTGCAGCAGCTGTTCAGTAAATCTTTCTTCGCCCATTCGATATACCAAGTTGTAATAGGTCATAACGGCCAGGGGAATACCCGCTTCGATCCCGGCCAATTGCCTCAATATCGACAGAGGCGTGGCACCAGCTTCCAATGCCTTCATGGATGCCTCCTGGATCACCGGGCCGTCCATGACAGGATCGGAAAAAGGTATTCCAATCTCTATGGCATCGGCACCGGCGTCAGCCACAACATGGAGAACATCGAGCCAGTTCTTATGCAACCCCCCTGTTATATAGCACACCAAAAGTTTGCGTCCGTTGCTTTTTTTCAGGCTCAAGCCATATTCGAGGTTATCGAGCGATCGTGTTGTTTTATTCATCGTTGTATTCATATATTCAATATTTCCATTACTTGCGACACGTCTTTATCGCCGCGGCCGGAAAGTGTCATCATGACGGTTGCTCCGGGTTTGATCTCTTTTGTCTTTACAGCGCGCAGGATGTAAGCCAAAGCATGTGCCGGCTCAAGGGCCGGGATAATGCCTTCGCTTCTGGAAAGCACTTGGAAAGCTTCCAAAACTTCATCATCATCGACATATTGATACTCCGCGCGCCCGATAGATCCCAAATAAGCATGCTCCGGACCTATACCCGGGTAGTCAAGACCGGCGGAAATAGATTCCGCTTCCAATATCTGTCCGTATTCATCCTGTAAAAAACGGGACTTCATCCCGTGCACGACACCGGGTATCCCGTTGTGCATGGCGGCTCCTCCCGCCGCCTCAACACCGATAAGTTGACTTTTTGTATCCACAAATCCGGCAAATGTACCGATCGCGTTTGAACCTCCGCCAACACAGGCCACCACAACATCCGGGTCGTCACCGAGAATCTCCCGACATTGGCTTCTGGCTTCATCGCCGACAATCCTCTGCAATTGTCTTACGATCAATGGATAGGGATGAGGACCCATGGCAGAGCCTATACAATAGTGGGTTGTCTCCACGGTGGCAACCCAGTCCCGTAAAGCTTCATTGACCGCGTCCTTCAAAGTAGCCGAACCTGAATGAACAGGCACCACTTTTGACCCCAGGAGTTTCATACGGAAAACATTCAAAGCTTGACGCTGGACATCGACATTGCCCATAAAAACCACGCATTCAAGACCAAACAGCGCTGCGGCCGTGGCAGCAGCCACTCCGTGCTGACCGGCACCGGTTTCAGCTATCATCCGCTTCTTGCCCATCCGTCTTGCGAGCAATGCCTGTCCGAGTACATTATTTATCTTATGAGATCCCGTATGGGTAAGATCTTCGCGCTTTAGGAGCAACTTGATTCCCAGCTGCTTGGAGAGGTTGTCACAAAGCGTTACCGGAGTGGGCCTGCCGGCATAGCTCTTCAGCAGATACTCCAATTCCTCTTTAAAAGCCGCGTCATCCATGGCTTCATAAAAAGCTTTTTCAAGATCCTGACAGGCGGGGATCAATGACTCCGGAATGAATTGTCCTCCGAAATCTCCGAATTTCCCGTCATCAATATGAGATCCCATTAATGGGAATCCGGTAGTAGTCCGAGCTTGGTGATCGCTATCGGTAGTCAATGTCAATTACGCCTTTCACCGGTTATCAATATAAGTTTAACTATAGCGATTCCGTAACGTCGATAGATAAAAACACCCCGATAACTTTTATCGCAGCTACGATCACGATTACCCGGTGAAAAAAGCCCGACAGTCAATCTGATTAGAAATTGCGGGCAGAAAAAAGCATCGGGGGAAATACTGCTATTTTCCATCCCCCTCAAGGCTTGCTTTGGCGTTTTTAATAAACAACCTGAGTTTACGCGGATCTTTGATGCCTGGTTTTTCTTCCACCCCGCTTGCCACGTCGACACCCCATGGCTGTACTTTTCTGACGGCATCGGCGACATTGTCGGCATTTAATCCTCCGGCCAAAATAAGGCGGGATGATACAGGAAAAGAACCAGCCCTGTCGTAATCATAGATTTCCCCCGACCCGGGCGATATGCCGTCTATCATGATTGCATGCACAGGATAGTCATTGGCTTCTGACAATTGAGGCATTTCAAAAGAAAAGGCTTTGATGACAAACGAAAGGGAGGCAGCTATTGTCCTGCATTCCTGCTTCGTCTCGACACCGTGCAATTGGGCACCTTTTAGACCTGCCGTATAGACGGTATCGATGACCTGCTCGCTCGGCGTATTGCGAAAAACGCCGATTGTTAAAATATCTTCCGGTAATCTTTTAGTGATATCAGCTACCGCTTTGGCCGTCATCTGCCGCGGGGACGGAGCAAAAATAAACCCTATGGCATCGGCACCTAAGGCTACGGCTAAAAGAGCATCGGTTTCATTTGTAATACCACAAATTTTGACAAACACTAAAAGCCCCTATTCAAACTGCCGTGTGGTTGCCGGCAGTCATTCAAAGTGAAATATTCACGTTAATAACAGTTTCCGTATCGTATATAATATATAGCACTGCTTGAGATGTGTTGCTAATACTTAGTATTTCCTTGTCTCATTGTTCCGTCAAATGTTTGTCTTACAGCCAAATAATCTTTCTATTGGCTTAGGAAGGCGGAAATCGACCAAGCCCGAGCGCTTTTGGCTAAGAAACGTTTTACAAGCGTAAAATCATTTTCACATCTTTGGCAGATGAAGTTTGGCTATTATTTTACCTGTGTCTACTTATCTTGATAATATTTTAGCTTTTCACCGCCAAAGAGCTTTAGAGGAAAAGAAATCTATATCATCCAACGAGTTGGCTGCCAAAGCATACGACTACAGCAGGTTGCATGGCGCGCCCAGAAGTCTTCTTGGCGCTTTGAGACCTCAGGAAGAAAAAACCTCTCCCCTGCCAAAACTTATAGCCGAGATAAAAAAACATTCTCCATCCAAGGGTGACCTCAGCAGCGATCTTGACCCGGTATCCGTGGCGAAAGATTACGAAGCGGGCGGAGCGTCTGCCGTTTCCGTCCTCACCGACGAACCTCACTTCAAAGGTCATCTCTCTTATTTGGGATTGGTCAAAAATAACGTATCACTTCCTGTCCTACGAAAAGATTTCTTGGTCTGCAAAGAAGATGTTTTTATCAGCAGGCTCAACAATGCAGATGCCGTTTTACTGATAGTGGCAGCATTGGACGATGAAGAATTGGACACTATGCATAATACGGCAAAATCTCTCTCAATGGATACGCTGATAGAAATTCACAGCGAACACGAGCTGGAACGGGCCATGGCCGTCGGGCCGGACATTATCGGCATCAACCAACGGGATCTTCACAGCTTTACGATAGACACCAACAGGGCCATCAGGCTGCGTGAACTTATCGGTAATCAGATCATTACGGTCGCAGAATCCGGCATTAATTCATTCGAAGATTTAGAAACTTTGGGACAAGCCGGATTTGATGCCGTATTGGTCGGGGAAAATCTTGTTATCCAAGATGACCATTTCTTGGCGGTAAAAAAACTCTTGGGCACGCTCGGCAACACATGAAAATCATAGGTAATCTGCCGGCAAACACTTGGAGTAAAGGTCTTTATTTTTAATGCATTTGCAATGCGTAAATATATTATATAGGCCCAACGGTTAGCTTGTTTCCCGTTTGGAACCGTGAATTTCGTCTCACCTCTCTATCGATCCCCTTGGTGATCAGATGCAATTGACAGATGGTAACGAATTCAAAGTCGGCGTCGGAGATAGGGAATTATCAGGCCGGCTGGTTAATATCATAATTTTTTAGTACAACGCTAAAGAGTGTGCCGCCTTCTTTTTGAGTCGGAGATATCACAAAAACTCTCCCGCCCATGGCTTCAGTCAATTCCTTGACTATGGCAAGCCCCAGACCGGTGCCCCTGCTGGATCTCATAATTCTCCTGTCTGAAGTATAAAGTCTTTCAAATACATGAGGCAGGTCTTCATCGGCGATTCCAAGCCCGTCATCTTCCACGGAAATAAAGATTGCTTTCGGTTGTTTTGCCTTATTGGAAGAGAACTCTGAGCTCATGTAGGTTTTGTTGGTCTTTAGTAGGTTATTGCAAGTGTCGCTGATGGTAATTGTAATTTTGGATCTGGTAAATTTCAAAGCATTTTGCAATAGATTGGCCATAATCTGAGACAATCTGTCTTTGTCAACCATAGAAAACAATTTTTTAGGCGGAGATGAAAATATGATGTCCACATCGCATTGTCGTGCCTCCATGGTAAAAGAGGTTGCCACTTGTTGTATACAATCTACAATTTCCGTGGCATCCAATTGTAAAGAAAATCTCCTTGCTTCCAAATAGGCCAAATCCAAAAGATCTTTGATCAATCTCTCCAACCTGGATGACTCGGCAATAAGAACCTGTGCCGCTTTGGATGGATCAGGAGCAACATTTTCCGCTATGGCTTCGGCAAAACCCCTAATGGAAGTGAGTGGTGTTCGTAAGTCATGGGATATTGAAAGCAAAAATTGCCTTTCGAGCTGCCTTGCTTGCGCGACTCTTTCTGCCATGGTGTTGATGGCCTCTTCCAACAAAATGAGTTCCGGATACTCCCCGGCAGAGGTCGCGATCCTGGTATCAAGTTCACCGTAAGCAATTGCATTGGCGGCTTTGGCTGCCCTGACTACATGATTTGAGATTCTCCTTGTGGTATAGAGAGTACCTAGTACGGCAACTATCAGGGCAATAGCGCCGGCTAAAGTAAAATATTTTACACTGTCGGAGGAAAAAGTTATTTTACTGATCAACAAAATAACGACCGTAACACCGCCCAAATCGGCCGGGAGTGTAATTAAAGGAGCCGCTGCAAAAGATAAATTACCGACCGATCCGTCTACCGGTGTATTGTTGGCCAAGGCCGAAATATTTAAATCTGCAACGCTCAGACCGGGCGGGGGCTTTCCTTCCAGGTGATTTTTTGAAATAACAAGCGTCCCGGCGCTTTGAAGTCCGGCCACCTCTCCGACTAAGCTGATAACCTCCCGCAGGTCACCTATATCACTTGGATTGGATTCCAATGATTTTAGAAACGGGGAAGCTTTTGAGGCACTTACCAGCGCCTCTGTTTGGGCTAACGTTACCGCAATGGCATTTTGCTTATCGGCATTGCGAACCAAAATGAAGCTGATCGCACCCGCCAGTGTCAGCGCGACGACCAGAATAATGACCATGGCTATGGTAATCCTGATGCGCATCAGAGCGACCGATCCGAACTAACCGCAACGATAACCGACACCCCATACGGTTGTGAGAGGAAAATTATCCCCCAACTTACGTCTTAATTGGCGCACATGAACATCAACAGTTCTCTCGTCTCCGTACCATCCGCTGCCCCATACCGCATCGAGTAATTGTTGCCTGTTATAGGCGATCCCCGGATGTTCGGCAAAATGTGCCAGCAAGTCGAATTCCCGGGCAGTCATCTGCACGACAACTTCATTCAGGGAAACTTCCCGCCGAACTACGTCTACGACGATATCTCCTATGTGGAAAGGACCTTCGCCGTTTCTCGGCTTCCTGTCGGAACGCCTCAAAATAGCTTTGACCCGGGCCGCCAGCTCACGCGGGGCAAAAGGTTTTGTTACATAATCGTCTGCCCCCAACTCCAAACCGATGATGCGGTCTATCTCGTCATCGCGGGCCGTCAGGATGACTATCGGAATTTCACTGGTTTTTCTGAGTTCTCTGCATACTTCCAGCCCGTCCAATTCCCCCGGCAACCCTATGTCAAGAATAATCAAATCCGGTTGGTTCATTTGAATTAATTCCAAGCCGCGTTCGCCGTCTATAGCCTGCAAAACACGAAAACCGGCATCACGTAAATAAATATCTATGAGTTCGGCTATATGTATATCATCCTCCACCAAAACTATGGTTCCATGCTCATGGCGCGTGACGGTCTTATCCAAGGAATTAGTCATCTTAACAGTTTGTCAGCAAATAGCACTAAAGTAAACTCTATTATCGAGAAACTAAATAATTTTCAGCGGTTACAAGCCCTTTTTATCCAGCACCAAAAAAAGATTGCAAACCCTGCAGCAAGCTTTTTAGCCCCGGCTATGGCGCATTGGGGTAAGCGTTGAGAAAAAATAGTCCCGTTACGACAAAGAAAAGGTGTCAGGCCGCGTTTTGAGAAATGCCTGAACAGCCTCGACAGCAGGGATTTCTGCTGTCTTGCCTTCTGCAAAATAACCAGTGGCCTCTTCTTTTAGAAAAGACGTAGTGCTTTCTTTCGTGATCTCGACATGGGTATCGGGCGCAATTCCTCTTTTGACAAACGCCAAAGACGGTATTATTTTTACATCTTTGATCTTTGCATAACTGGTCAGCCTGCCTATGTTTTTGCCTTCTGCGAAAACGTAATGGGTTCTCGCACCGGATTCGACTTCTTCGACAGAGTCTCCGGCGGATATTTCGTTAAAAAAACCGTTATCTGTTTGCTCCTCTTGGAATTGTTTCACAAGGACGGCTTGGAGAATAAAAGGAACGTTGTCTCCTCTGGCATCAAGGCGCGCCACCAATTCCTGTCCGGTATAGCATCCTTTATCATAATCAATCGTGATTTCGTTGATTGCGAGGCTTGCAGGAAGTAGCTTTTCGGTAATTTCATACCCCATTTTGGGTATGCCGCAAGATATACGCAGGAATTCAAAGGTATGTAAATCAAGATGATACGAATCGGACAGCAATTCATACAGCGGACGCAATGCTTGATCTCCGGTACCTGCAGTAAAATCGAATTTTGTTTTACCAGGGATCAAAACTTCATGCACGGTAAAATCTCGCCAAAGCATATTTTGATCCACAATCGGATCCATCGTATCTTGCAGCGCTGTATTTTCATAAATACTCCGCCCGTTCGGCAATGGCAAAATGTAACCATTTAGATAATCCCTGTAGAAAAAAGATAGATCATCCAAATGATGTCCGGCGGTAAAAGAAAATAACGACAGGCGCAGAGCTTGGTCCTCCGTCAGATCTGCCTTGACCCTGACTTTGAATCTCTTCAGTCTTTCGGCAAGCAAAGAGCCAAATCCTGCTTCTGTCCCAAGCAAAAAGCACTTATCGGTTATCTTCTTTACCGACAGAAGGACGTCAATATGGCCTTTGGGCTCCAAAACGAATGCCTGCTTGGACATTCCCGGCTTCAGCTTGAAGACATCTTGCGTCAATTGTCCCTGCAGGTAAGAAGCGGCGTCATCGCCTGTGACCCAAACAAGATCCTGAGTATCTGCAAAAAATGCAGGACGAGTAAACAGATCGCCAAAAACCCCCGAAGAGCTGATATCTTTCATCGATCAATACCTGAAGATCTCATATGTCTTCTCAGGCCGGCCCGCAGCACACCTGTTCGATGCAACATTTATTTTTTTATCTCCGTGACAAGGTCAGGATCCTCTAAAGCAGCATTGTCAGCGCCAAGGTGTCTTCCGGGTGCAACCGAATTGGCAGAGTTTGCTTTGTCTTTGGCGATAGCTTTGGCCCCGGCTACGGCGGAAAATATAGCTTGGGCTTTGGCCATGCATTCCAGATCTTCAGTCTCCGGCACGCTGTCAGCGACTATACCGGCACCGGCCTGAACCGAAGCGCTGCCGTCTTGGGCCACCACCAGAGTCCTGATTGCGATTGCTGTATCCAAATTCCCGGAAAAATCTATATAGCCGATCACTCCGGCATAAGGGCCTCGCTTTGACGACTCGAGTTCATCGATAATCTCCATCGCCCTTACCTTCGGAGCCCCGGACACGGTTCCCGCCGGAATAGTGGCCCGTAAAACGTCTATCGGGGTCAGATTTTCCTTGAGTTGCCCGGAGACCTGAGATGTCATGTGCAATACGTGACTGTAATATTCGATGGTCATTTCCTCTTCCACCTGTTCGGTGCCGAAGTTGACGATTCTGCCCAAATCGTTCCTGGCCAGATCGAGCAGCATGACATGTTCTGCTTTCTCTTTCGGATCATTGAGTAAATCCTCGATCAGCTGTTGGTCTTCTCCGGCGTTTGCTCCCCGCCTCCTGGTTCCGGCTATGGGTCTTGAGATAACCCTGCCGCCGTTGAGCTTTACCAGAGATTCCGGAGAAGCACCTACGATGGTTACGCCTCCTTGGCGCAGAAAATACATATAAGGGCTGGGGTTGACCTGTCGCAACACCCTATAAACATCAAAAGGATCCACGTCCAAATCAATATCAAAACGTTGGGAAATAACGATCTGAAAAGCATCTCCGGCTTTGATATATTCCTTGGCCTTTTTCACTGCCTCTTGATATGTCGCTGATGACATCACTCTGTGGATATATTCTTCGGATAAAGACGCATTCCTGTTCGGAGGATTTGACAGAGGGTATGGCGCTGACTTTTCCAAATCGTATTGCAGTCCGTCCAGGTGGTCTTCGGCGGTATTGTATGCCGCCCTCAGCCAATTCTCATTCAGAGAACTGGTATTTTCCTGCCCAAGATACATCCCTGCCGATGACGATGTGACTTTGCTGATGGGAGTAACCGGAGAAGGCATCAGAACGTTATCGATCAGAATCAATTTTGAATGATGGTGGTCAAAAGCCGCCAATTCCCCTATAATCGAAAGAACGGCGTTGGGAAGATTTCTGCCGTCGGCTTTTTCTGGGGGTAGCTTTTCCACCTCACGAATGACGTCATAACCCAGGTAGCCTACAATACCGCCTTGCAGCGGAGGAAGCCCTTCGATAGTCGGTGACTTGAATTTGGCCAGCAACTCGTCCAGACAATTCAATACACCGTTATTCAAGCGCGTCACGGAGGGGAGTTCGTCTGCAATTATTTCCACGGTATCAGAGCGTGAAATGATCGTTGCAGCCGGAGATCTTCCGACAAAGGAATACTGACCGAATTTTCCGCTGTGGTCGGCCGATTCGAGCAGGAATCCGTCTTTTTCCCCGACAAGAAGCCTGAAGGCATCTACCGGAGTAATGGCATCGGCCAGCAATTCCCGCCACACCGGCACCACCGTAAATTGAGATGCCAGATCTTTGAATCCCTCAAATCCGGGACTGCTGTTATGCTCAACCTTGTCCATTTAGACCCCATAATCTTTTGCTTTACTCGACGCTTCAAAAATCCAAGTTTATCATCCTGAGCGCGATCAATAACATTCGTAACAAATCATATATCGATACGATACCCACCGCCATATGATCATTTACATAATATGATCATATGGGAATAACTTCGGTATTCGTATAAAAATATTGCCTCCTGCAAAGAAGCGCAGCAAACTTGTTCTGTCAGCAACATGTGATTCCTGTTCATGTAAATACATGCTTTTTAGTCGGCCTGTACCTCAGTATCTTTCTTGAATGACCTGAAAAAGCAGGATCTTTGGCCTGTATGGCAAGCCGGACCTTCCTGATGAACCATCACTAAGATGGCATCGGCGTCGCAGTCATAATAAACCTTCTCAACCCATTGTTTATTGCCGCTTGTCTCCCCCTTGCACCATAGCTCTTGTCGGGAGCGACTGTAAAACCAGCTTCGTCCGGTCGATAACGTTTTTTGCAAAGCTGCTTCATTCATGTAGGCCACCATCAGTACTTCCAATGTATCGGCTTCCTGGACCACGGCGACCACGAGACCGTTTTCCCCATATCTGATATCTACCGGAGCATCCAAATCAATCATCTGTCTCAAATCTACTTTCCAAAGTAAAACTATTTGTACAATATATAAAAGCAATACGGCCTGATTACGGTAAAGGCAAAATATCCCTGTATTTCATCTTGGTTTACCCGGTCGGGATAGATTTTATTATCTGGCGCATAAATCTGTCAGCCTATAGGTCAAAGATAGAGACCGGTGCCGGAATCGTTTCTTTCTGCGGCCAGTGCGTGAATATCACGCTCTCGCAAAAGTAAGTAGGTTTCTCCTTTTACTTCCACTTCGGCACATTCGTCAGCATTGAATAAAACAGTATCTCCGACTTTGACGCTGCGGGTGTTCGGCCCCACCGCCACCACCTCCGACCAGCTGAGGCGTTTGGCCACTTGTGCGGTAGCAGGAATAATCATTCCCGACCTTGATCGTCTTTCTCCTTGAGAAGGAGGTATTTCAACCAGGACTCTGTCGTTTAACATTGTCACCGACTGTCTGTTTTCCTGTTTTAATGTCACTGCCCGGATCCTTTACTTTCTCAAACGCTGTCGCAAGTTTACCAATTCTGATTTATCCCATAATATTGAGCGGATCATTTACGGATACCTTTCCCCAGACACAGGCAGGGGTCTCACGATGACATCGTTGGCAGACAAATAATTTTTTGCCTCCTCAATGGATATCTGTCCGAAATGAAACACCGAAGCCGCCAGGAGAGCATCGGCTTGGGCCAATTGTACCCCTTCCAAAAGGTGTTGCAAAGACCCCACTCCGCCGGAAGCAATCACGGGGACAGACGTGATGTCGTGCACCAATGAGAGCAGTTCTATGTCGTATCCGTCTTTTGTACCGTCTCTGTCCATGGAGGTGATCAGCAATTCACCCGCACCAAGTTCTTCGGCCTGTTTGGCCCATTGTCTGATTTCCATACCGGTAGGATGTCTTCCTCCGTGTGTATAGACCTCAAAAAACTGTTCTTTATCCGCAGAATCTGTTTTTCGCAAAACGTCGATTGCCACCACCACACATTGATTTCCAAACTTACGGGCTATATCTGTAATCAGGTTGGGGTCGGCTATCGCTGCGGAGTTGATGGCTACCTTGTCTGCTCCGGCGCGCAGCAGCTTTTCCGCATCGCTCACCGTCCTGATCCCCCCGCCGACGGTAAGGGGGATAAAAACTTTATCAGCGCTATCGCGAACGACGTCTTCCAGGATATCTCTGTTGTCACTTGAAGCCGTAATATCCAAAAAGATAATTTCATCGGCCCCCTGTTTCTCATAAGACTCGGAAAGCTCAACCGGATCTCCGGCATCTCGCAAGCCGACAAAGTTCGTTCCTTTGACAACCCGCCCCATATCCACGTCCAAACAAGGAATTATTCTTATGCTCCGCAAACCGATATCGCCTCTTCCAATCGAATTTTACCGCTTAATAACGCTTTGCCGACAACGGCCCCGTGCAATGATTTCCCGTGCAATGATTTATTGCCCAGTCTGATCCGGGCCAGATTGACCAGATCCTCCAAAGACCCCACTCCGCCGGAAGCAATCACCCGATGGTCGGTGGCTTCCAATATTTCTTGGTAACCATCGGTATCGGGGCCGGCCAAAGTACCGTCTTTGGAAATATCGGTCAGCAATACGGCTTCCAAGCGAACTTTTTCCAATTTGCTCAGCACGTCCTTTACCTCGATCGAAGTATTGTCCTGCCATCCCTTGATGGATACTTCCCGTATGATACAGCTTTGTTCCTCTGCTGCCGCAGAAATCTCTTCTTTTGTTGCAAGCCTCTTTTGATAATCAAGACCCACTATGACCCTGTCCGGATAGTCATCGATGATTTCGGCGGCCAAATCAAAATCGGTGATGAGAATCGTCCCCAAAATAAAATAATCGATACCGGCATCACAGAGAAGTTTAACTCTTTCTTTGCTGCGTATACCCCCGCCGAATTCTATCTCTATACCAGATTCATGCAATAGCTTACCGATCTTCATCACCAAAGGATAATTCCGGTCATCACCCGTTTTGGCCGCATCGAGATCGACAATATGGATTCTCCTCGCTCCCGCCTGGGCCATGTTTTCCGCAATGGCGAAAGGGTCTCCATATGGGGTCTCCTGGTCAAAATTACCTTTGTAAAGGCGGACTACTTGGCCGCCCGCCAAATCTATCGCCGGTATACATAGCACTTTGTCGCCAACTCCTTTTGTAACTGCCTCGATAGGCATAATCTTGCAGCAGAATTATCATCATATAAATAAATGCACAGACTCCGGACTGGCTGCGCTTTTGAAAGCAAAAAATATTTTCACAGATTCAGCCAACAGCGCGACAACCGAGTAAATCAAAGTTTATCTGCGAAAACCGTTTTATCAAACCTGAAAAGAGTTCTCCTAATCCGACCCTCTTTTATATCTGCCGATAGCTGTCGGCAAAAGCAACGAATTGGCCCAATAAAGACAGACCGGCGGTACCCGATTTCTCCGGATGGAATTGGGTGGCCCACAACGGCCCGTCTTCTATCGCTGCCACCACATCTCCGCCGTAATCACAGGCAGCCACCACCATCGGATTTTCCAAGACCCCTATCGGATAAGCTGCGTATGTGTGCACAAAATAAAACCATAAATCCTGAGCGTCTCCCTTGGGGAACATCAGACAATTGCGGTTCTGGAAAAGTTTCAGCTTATTCCACTGCATTTGGGGAAGTCTGTTGGTCGGGGGCATCGACAGGACGGCCCCTTCCAAAACGGCCAGTCCCGGCACACCGGGGCTTTCCTCCGATTCAAAAAACAGCATCTGGAAACCGACACAAATCCCCAAAAGAGGCTTTTTTTGTTCAATCGCATCGTAAACAGCATTGTGCAATCCGGAATTTCTGAGCGCGCTGACACATGCCCCGAAAGAGCCGACTCCGGGCAAAACAAGAGCATCGGCTACAGCAGCTGCTTCCGGGTCACAAACCAGACGGGCATCTGCCCCGACTGCCAGCAGTGCTTTTTCCGCTGAGCGCAAATTGCCTATGCCGTAATCGAGGACGGCTATCAAAGTATGCCCTTGGTGGAGGGAATTTCGTATCCGTCTCTTTTTACAGCCGCACCGAGAGCTCGCCCCAGAGCTTTGAAAACGGCTTCCAAAATATGATGGGTATTTTTCCCGTACACCAGGTTTACATGCAAAGTAAATTGGCCGTTCGAGGCAAAAGCCCTTAAAAACTCTTCGGCAAGCTGCGGTTCGAAACCGGGAGTGCCAAGCGATGAGTTATCGGTCTCGACGTTATAGACGAGATAGCCGCGGCCTGACAGGTCGACGACAACTTCCACCAGAGCTTCATCTAGAGGAACGGCGGCAAAAGCAAAACGGGCAACGCCGGCCTTGTCACCGATGGCGGCCATGAAAGCTTGCCCCAAAGCGATCCCCGTGTCTTCGACACTGTGGTGGGTATCAACTTCCAAATCGCCTTCGGTCTTGATGATAAGAGCAATACCGGAATGTTTTCCAAGCTGAGAAAGCATATGGTCAAAAAACGGAATGCCTGTTTGGCAAGATAACGGCGATCTGTCATTGGGCCTATTTTTATCTGCCGGTCTGTCTAAATCTATTTCCACGTAAACGTCGGACTCATTTGTCTTTCGTTCTATTTTGGCATATCGTCTGCCCTGGTTATCAGCATTGTTTGACATTTGGGTTCCTATATTTTCAACGCTTATCGTATTTTGATATACGATAAGTTACCAATTGTGTTGATTTTAGCACGATTGCATGAAAAAAAATCCTGCTGTATCTGTTTCCGCCGTTAAAGCCTGATCACAGTAGCGGGCCAAGAGCATCCCATGGTTACTTTTTCAAATGGCAAAGACCGCTTTGGACAATAGTTTCCATGGCTTTTAGAAAAGAGACATTCTCCTCGTGTGTCCCGATCGTCACCCGCAACCTATTGCCGATTTTCGGAAAAGACGTTACGTCACGGATCAATATCTCATGATTCAGCAGTTCTTTCCATAAGAGCTTGGCGTCTATCGAATCCGATCCGAAAAGAATAAAATTAGCCTGAGACTCCACTACGTCAAAACCGAGCTCTGCCAACCGCTTGGAAAGCACTTCGCGCTCGTTGACGAACCGGCCTACCCTTTCCTCCATGGCATCCGTATCCCTCAAAGCGATACTGCCGGCCTCCTGTTTGAAAGAATCCAAATGATAAGGCAGTGCTGTTTCCCATAACACATTTGCAATCTCCTCATCGCACAGTGCATATCCCAAACGAAGACCGGCCAAAGCCCATGTTTTGGAATAAGTTCTCACGACAATCAACGACTTGCAGGTACCCAAGAGGTCGGTGGCTGAGAAAGAGGAAAATTGTCCGTAAGCTTCGTCGATCACGACAAGTCCTGGGGCATTCTCGATAATTTCCCGCAAGACCTCCGGATTTTCGACCATCCCTGTTGGATTATTGGGAGAGCAGATAAAAATAATATCCGGTTTGGCTTGGTAAAGATCTTTGAGGACAGCTTTGTCGATCAGGAAATCTTTTCCTCTCTCAAACGAAATTAGATTTGTGGAAGTCAGATTGCAGATGTGACTGTAAAGCAAGTAGGTGGGTTCAAAGATAGCTGCCAGTCTTTTATGGCCTCCGTAAGCAAGCAGGATGGTTTGCAGCACTTCATTGGAGCCGTTGGCGGCAAAGACATTATCGACACCCAAATGATGCAAATTTGCTACCGCTTCGCACAGCTTCGTCGCCCGGCGGTCAGGATAACGGTTCCACGAAACAGTTTGCAGTTGATTTGACAGCTCCTCGAGAAAGCCCTTAGGCGGAGACTCCGGGGATTCATTCGTATTCAGCTTGATCCGCACATCCACCTGAGGTGAGTGATAACCTTCTTGGATTTTTATACCGTCCCGGGGTAACATAGCCGATCTTTCCTCCAGAGCAAATGTCTTATATTCTTTTATTTGGACCAGGTAGGGCTGTCGATCCTCATCAGAACCGACTCTTTGTGGGCTTCTAGGCCTTCCGCTTCAGCGATCGCCGCGACATAGGGAGCAAAATGCTGCAGGCCGTGTTCGCTCAAAGATATGGAGTGCATCCTCTTGATGAAGTCTTCGACTCCGAGAACGGATGAAAATTTTGCGGTTCTGAAAGTGGGAAGTACGTGGCTTGGACCGGCCAAATAATCTCCCACGCTTGCCGGCGCATAAAGACCCATGAAAATTGCCCCGGCGTTTCTGACGTAACCCACCAGAGATTCCGGATCGTCCGTCATCAGTTCCAGGTGTTCCGGGGCTATTTCGTTGACAACTTTCATCGCCTGTATCAGATCTTTGGTAATGACTATATAGCCGCCTTTTTCCAGAGTCGATTCCGTCTGCTGTCTTCTCGGAGAAACGGATAAAAGCCTCTCCACCTCTTTATTTATTTCATGGGCTTTTGTCTCGCTGTCGGTTACAAGCCAGGCAAGTCCGTCGGGGCCGTGTTCTGCTTGGACCAAGATGTCTACGGCTGCCCAAGTCGCCGGGGTATTTGCATCAGCTACCACAACCACTTCGGACGGACCGGCAAATGCGGACGGTACCCCCACCACGGACCTCACTTTACTTTGCGCAATCGACACCAGCTTGGAGCCGGGTCCGCAAATAACATCCACTTTTCTGATCGATTCCGTCCCGTAAGCCATGGCCGCAATAGCTTGAGCTCCACCCACCGCGTAAATTTCATCGATTTCGGCCAATGAGCAGGCAGCCAATATCTCCGGAGCGATATGGCCGTCCGTAGTCGGGGGGCTGCAGCAAATTACCCTCTCCACTCCGGCAACCCTGGCCGGTATTGCGGTCATCAAAACGGTGGAAGGATATTTTGCCTGGCCGCCGGGCACATAAACCCCGGCGCTTTCCACCGGTATCTCCATGTGTGACACCGTTATGCCGTTGTTGACGTATAGTTTCGGCAACGAGCCTCTGTGCTCATGGAATTTGGTAATTGAATCGGCCGCCTGTTGCAAGGCTTCCAATAAAACCGGAGATATGAGGTTCTTGCTTTTATCCACTTCTTCTTGATCGACCCGCAATGCGGACAATTTAACATGATCAAATCGTTCCGTAAAATCAAACAGAGCGGCATCTTTTCTCAGCCTGACATCTTCGATGATCTCTTCGACGATCTTGTGATAATCCTCCCGCAAAAGGTTGGGTCGGGGCAAATCAAGGATATCTTCATCTTTTGCTGATCTAATATCTAATATCGGTAGCATAATATCAGCCTAACCACTGTAAAAGTATATTTTGATATTTTTCCCCAATTCCCGACAGAGTTTTTTGGATTAAAAAATACTTCTCCCTGGTATGTCTGATGCACAAAGAAGATCATTGTATAATTGAAAAGTGCCTTTTCAAACTGCTCACATGTCGGCAATATCAACAATTTCTTGTATCAGCGGGAAAGCTACTCGGTCAAAATGACGATAGATAAATCGGAATTGTCCTCCCTCGGTTCGCTTTTGCTGCAAGTGCGTGATCGGATATCATCCATGGCCAAATCGGCACATGAAAATAAAGATGACGATGACGCCAACGAACTGTATGCCATAGAACGTTCCCTCAATACGGCAAACAACAAACTTGAAAGGTTGCTAAACGACATCTGATTATCAAGATCGTTACTTTCCGATCCCGATATATCTTTTACGCCTTATGACAGAAAATGACCATCCTGATTTCAAATCCTAAGAAGCATCCTCGGACGGAGAGGAGAGCTCCGGAGTATTCGGGCCTGTAAATTGGTTGCGTCCGGATCCTGCCAAAAATCCCCATCCGCCGTAAGCGAGCAATCCGTATCCGACAGCATAAATAAATGTCGGCAAAGCCCCGGCTATTTTCATCCCGGTCAGCGTGGCTGTAGAAGCGTTGAATTCCCATCCTTGGGCTATCGCCATTACGATAGCAAAAATTATAAATGCCGAGAGAGCCCTGATAACCTGAAGTGTCATAATGGAAGTGAACCTACCCACTTTGTAAGCAGACGATACTGCCGCCAAAATCAGTCCAAAACCTATGGCCATCAGAATGCCGCTGGCAATGGACTCAGAAGAACTGATAGTCGTCAAAACACCTTTGCCTATTGCCACCAGCAGTACGCCGATGCAGCTCATAAACCAAAGTTTTGAATCTTTTGGAAGCTGGGAATTACCTTGTTCGGCAAGGGATGCTTCAGCCGCTTTATACAAAAGCAGAAGGGCGACAAGGCCTATCCCGACCGCTACCGCAATGCTGTAATTACCGTTTGGACTGTTCACGTTGACAGCGGCTACCAGATAGCCTATGGAAATGATGAGAAAGGAAACGGCCACCCCGGCCAGCTCGCCTGTTGTCTTCCAATCTTGTTTCAGAAAGAATTCCCACCCCTTGGCACCGGCAACATATAGTATTCCGAGAGCAGCCAAAAAATCTATCCAAGAAAATGCCGTCGCAAAATCTTGGGAAGCCGACGAATTAAGAGTTATGTAAGCCAATACTTCTAATATGTGTGCAAATGCGAATCCAGCCGTACAAGCGGCAACAATCATAAGCGCCTGCTTGTTTTTCAGTAACTGAAGCATTATTCCCTCCTTGATCGATAGAATCGATATCTATTGAGCCAATACGCGCTATCTTAGCTTATGACAAAGACAGCATGCATATTAACTGAACAAAAATATATTCCCATATCTTTGCCATACCAGGGACTATGAAAATAGAGACTGGGGTTACAAGAAGGCAACCTACTGTCGGTAAATATCGAAGAAAAATATACCTTTTAGACGCGAAAGCCTGGCATTGCAGAAGACGGACAGAGGTCGGCCACAATACATTTGTCACACTTGGGACTAGCCGCCGTACATATATTTCTCCCATGTAAAATAAGTCGCAGACTAAAAGCCCCTCTCACAGAAGGTTCGATCAGCTTGTTGAGATCGGCTTCAATGGCTTCCGGGGTTTTCGCTTCGCTCAGTCTCAGCCGGTTAGTCAAACGCTTCACATGGGTGTCCACGGGCAGTCCAGGAAGGCCAAAGGCTACACTGAGTACAACGTTGGCCGTCTTTCTCCCAACGCCGGCCAAGCCCACCAGCTCTTCCATCGTATTTGGCACCCGAGAAGAAAAATCCTCTGTCAACATACCTGCCATTTTGATAATATTGCTTGCCTTGGATCTAAAGAATCCCGTTGATTGGATGATCTCCTCTACATCATTTATGTCTGCATGCGCAAGTTTTTCAGGAGTGCCGTACTTGTCGAACAGTACGGGGGTTACCATATTCACTCTTTTATCTGTGCATTGTGCGGATAAAATTGTCGCCACCAACAGTTCAAAGGGATTGGCGAATTTCAATGCACACAGGTCAGCCGCTGAACCCGGGTATTGCTTTAGTAGTCTCTGTGATATCTCCAGAGCACGTTTGGATAGCTCCGAGCTGGCTCTATCATGACTATTGTTGTTCTGGGTTGGCTTTCTCGAAGTTGTCATCGGGTGTTTCCGCTGTTGTGCATATTGTTATCTATGTTATCATGGTAAAGACAAGTCCATGTAATCCATCAACGAGGCTTTATGACAAGCAAAAAGACAGTTTTGTTTCCGACATTGGCAATTGTCATTATTTTAATTTTGGCAGGTTTTGCACTGAATACAAATAAAAAAACTTCCGTTCTCCACCGACCAAAGCATAAAGCCTCCCATTCCCTGCATCATCAGAAAACCCATCCTCGTCCAATAGCGCCGCCAACGACAACTTTGCCTCCGCCTTCTGCCAAACACCCTTTGACCATCTTATCCGTAGGGGATTCTCTGGGAGAAGACCTTGGATACGGGTTGCAAGATATTATCGGTACCAACCCGGATATTCGCCTCATTTTAGACTCTGTCGGCTCGACAGGGTTGGCAAATGTCGCTTACTACAACTGGCCCGTTACTCTGGCAAGCGAACTTAGTCAAAGTCACCCTGCGATCGTGGTAATACTGCTTGGAGGAAACGACGCCGTTGGCTTTGACGAAGGAAATCAAGTAGCGGTTTTTGGAAGCGCTATTTGGCGTAAGTACTACAGCTTGCGCGTGGCAAAAATGATGACCGAGGCGTCAAAAACAGCATCGCATGTGTTTTGGGTCGGACTTCCCATCATGGCCAATTATTCGGTTCTTCCCAACAAGTCCATGGAGATACTGAACCAAATCTATCTGACCGAAGCCAAAGCCTACCATAACATCACCTATATCCCAACATGGAAACTTTTCCAAGATGCGACAGGGAATTTTACACAAGATCTCAAAGATTCAAGCGGAGTCCTCACTACTGTTCGCGATCTCGACGGAGTCCATATAGCTCCCCAAGCCGGACAGGAACTCATAGCATCTTATGTCTTGAGGTCGATAGACAACGTTGAAAAATTCCATATTTGTCCTTCTCCGACAGATGTTTGGCGTCAGTATAATTTAAAAGGTTGTAACTGATAAGTTACCGATAAGAAAAATCAAGGACATATCTCACCTAACCCAGGAATCGGGAAATTCTCTTGGCAGGCCTAATGCCATCAGGCAAATCGTCTTGTCTCTTCGAATGCGACCGATGGCTTGTAGGATGCAAAGTCATTTTTACTTACTACTTTTGACGATAATGGCCCAGCGAGCATCTCCTTGGAGCAAAACAGACAGAGTTGCTCATATGCCTACCCGAGATATTAGTTTTACCAAACAGAGCCGCAAGTTGGATCTCTCAAGATAACATATCTATAAAAACAGAAAACAGAATATGACAACCATGATTTATATACAACAAACTGAGCATTTGACCAAGAATCACTATCGCCAAATTATGGATATGTACGACAAGTATCTTTTAGCAGAAGGACATGAGCCTCTGAACGAAGCAGCGCTTCTCGCTTTGACGGAAGCCATAAATGACGGCCAGGCTATAAATCTTGGAAACGGGGAAGTATCTCGGGAGTTTGAGCAAAAAAATCAAACGCATTTGACCAGCGTCGAATTTCGATGCTCATTTTTTGCCTCATATGATCATCCGGAGCAGGTACAAAACTTGGAAACGCCTTTGATCAATAGGAAGTTTATCGATCCGGATATCAAAATCCCTTTGGATAAAATCAGCGGTTATATCCAATTGTCCAACGGGCACGGACGCTGGCATGCGGCAATGATCATAGCCGAGCCAAATACCAGTCAGGCGCTTGCCACGACTAAGGTTCTGCTGCAAACCTCTTCTCAATACATATCGGACAACGGAGGAGGGATTATGCAGCTTTTTGCCCCAACGCCACCTGAAAATATCATCCAAGCTGTCAGAGAGTTGTCCTTTGAAGAATCTTCCGTCCTCTTCTCGATGCAAAAGACCATCGGAGCAGGTGACCATCTTGTCGCGGACAGATTCCAAAGAGATAAAATCTCAACACACCCGCTCTCTGCTCGCCACCAAATATCAATTCGGCCGTTTCAAATAGGCCGCGATGAGCAAGCCTGGCTACACCTCAATCACCGGGCATTTAAAAATCATCTTGACCAGGGAAGATGGACACTAGGAGACCTTATCTACAGAGAAAATCTGTCATGGTTTGATCCGGAAGGATTTCTTCTCCTGGAAATAGATTCAAAAGCAGCCGGGTTTTGTTGGACAAAAGTTGCAGAAAATCGATTTGGACAGGATAGGAAAATCGGGGAAATTTATATCCTGGCCGTAGATTCTGACTGGCAAGGCCATGGATTGGGGACGATTCTGCTCTCATCAGGCATTGCTTATTTGGAATCCACCGGAGCTGATGTTTGTTCTCTTTATTGTGAATCATCCAACACATCGGCCGTGAAACTTTACGAGTCGCTCGGCTTCGAACTTCACCACCGAGATATCTTGTATAGCCTCAACTTGCCGGGCAACAACCTGTAATCATGCATACGGGCAGCTCTTTCATATAGTCATGACTTTTTCAAAACGGTGGAGCCATTGATAGCAGAAGCGATCTATTATCCGGATTTACGATTAATATATCCGTCTTTGGAGATAAATCGCAGGTAGTTAACATATAATTACCGGCGCATGAGTTTATATGATTTTGATGAGGCGTGGTTTGAAGAGCTCTTGGGTGGGTATCCAAAATTTCGCGTTCGCCAACTGATGCACGGTCTTTATGGCAATTTTTTGTCTGTTGAAGAAATATTGGAATTGCCGGCTGATATCAGGAAAATGCTTGCAGCCGACGCTCGACTGTCACCGGCACTTAACGAGCTGACGCGATCATATTCTGACCGCGAACAAACAATCAAATATCTTTTCGGCCTTCATGACAATACTCAAATAGAATCCGTGCTGATGCATTCCCCAAAAAGATCTACGGTGTGCATCTCTTCACAGGCAGGCTGTGCCATGGCCTGTAAATTTTGCGCCACCGGGGATGCCGGCTTTAGCCGCCACCTGCAGGTAGGGGAAATTGTGGAACAAGTAATCTTTGCAGCGCGCGAAGCGAAGAGCAAAGGTGTGCGCCTGGATCATATTGTCTACATGGGGATGGGTGAGCCTCTGGCTAATTATGATTTTGTCATTGAAAGTATTCGCAAAATATTGAACCGTGTCGGACTGTCAGCCAGGAAAATCACTCTTTCGACCGTAGGGATTATCCCCGGTATCAAGAGACTCTCCAAAGAGAATCTTCCCATCAACCTTGCCGTATCATTGCATGCGGCCAACGACGATCTTCGCTCAGAGCTTGTACCCATCAATAAGAAGTATTCCCTCGAGCCGTTGATACAATCTTGCGCCGAATACCTCGCAACCACGGGGAGAAGGATTTCTTTCGAGTGGGCCCTTATTAAAAATGTCAATGATTCAGAACGCGATGCAAAAGAACTTGCCGTCTTGGCTCATCGGCTGACCCCTGCCGCCCATGTAAATTTAATACCTCTGAACCCGACACCCGGTGGACAAAAGCAGCATTTCCTGCCTTCTGATACTCGGCAAATCCATAATTTTTATTCCGTCCTGTGTGAACTTGGGGTAAATGCCACTGTCCGTCGGACGCGCGGACAGGATATCAATGCCGCTTGCGGTCAATTAGCGACGCTTAAATTAGGAAAAAAGCAGCGCAATCACGTATCTGTTTGACAAAATGTCATGTCATAACATTTTGTCAGCTGTCCCGGCTAGATAACACATCCGCTTTCCAGAAAATCAAAAGCAACGTTCAGCCTCTCCTTCACCCAATCGGAATAGTCTTTGGTGTCGAAGCTGTTTTGCCTTTCGGTTAAAACAGATCTGAAAATAGTTGTTCCGATGGAAGCCAACAATCGCGCTTTGGAAGCTTTATCCATCAATAGTTGATATTCATTTGAGAATACTTCCCCGTTTGCCTCGGCAACCTTTGCTGTATGTGCTGTAGGCGACACACCCAGACGCTCCCAAAAAACATTTGCTATTTGTTCTTCCCAGCGCCGCAAATTGGCAATCAATCTTGCCGTTACACGTTCCATCCCAATGTCACCCACGGCATTTGCTATGACCGTCGCCAGGATCATATTTTGTTGCGATAATACCTCGATTACAGCTTGACGAAAAGCCTGCAGACATGATTCTTCCGAGGGGCGCTTTTGCAAGACGTCGATAATCTGATCGAGAGAAGAAATTACTTTTGACAGCAAAAGATCTTCTTTGGATTCAAAATAGCGAAACAGAGTACGAGGTGATACATCCACGGCGGCGGCGATCATATCCATGGTTGTTGCCTGAAACCCACGTTCTTGAAACAGAGCGGCGGCGGCCTCTTGAATGTTGCGTCTTGTGTCTGCCTTATGTTTTTCCCGCAAACCCACAGGTCGATTCATATGATTCTCCGTCTTCTCATATCTGCATTAACAATATAACAGAACAAGGATATTTATAACTTCACGGTGTCTGGACAGATCAATTATGAACCGGAGTCTCGGCGACATACATGGGCATGAGACACTTTTACCTTGGACTTAAGTCCTATTACGCACATACGGTTTTATCTATCACTTACAGATCATAACCAGACATAGCTCAATGCGGACCGCAATCATTTATTTTGCCTGACATAACTATCGAGGCAATTATCTGTTTTCGAAAATCATCGCTCTCCACGATACAGGGACTGTTTCGTTGCCAAGGCTTTGCTGTTGGAATAGCCATAAAAGATCTCGGATTAGGACCATTTTAGGGTCTTAGGCAATTTCGAACTCTGTAGCTACCGTTGCTTTTGCCAGTTTTTTTTTCAAAGCATGACAGATTGAATGATGTCCATTTGCTCTTTATTCCGGATAATCCTCGTAAGCGTAGGAATCCTGCGTGTTGTTTTACTTTCATCTGTCCAAAGACAGGTTCTGTGATTGCTCTTCTTCTTGAGTGCCAATGCGGACAGCTGATCTGCTATTTGTATATCTGATGGACCTGTCATATGGGTTCTGGCCAAAACTACGGAGGCTGCCGATTGGAGCAATTACCGGAGAGCAAAAACTATCAATTATTCTCCCAGCGGAACCAGCGTATACCGACAAAAACGCAAGCTATAAGGTAGCAGCCGCCGGCCAATATGGAAAACCAATCGCTGCTTCCCCATAGGGACAGTTTGAGCACACCGGCATAAAGCGTCATTACGACGCCCACCGGTGACCATCTGGAAATCGACTCCCATATACCGCCAAGTGCCCCGCTTTGACCGAACAAACCGAGCATAATCAAGATGATGAAGAGAATTCGCCCGGCAGCATTAACGGTCTCGGCTGATTTAACCAAACCGACGAGCGCCTGTCCGATGGCTATAAATATCGCTCCCCCGAGTATCGATACGGCAAGTACCAGCAGGTAATCACCGAGCGAAAGATTAATGTGATGCACCTGGGCGCCGACGATCAAAACGATGAGCGACATTACCAAATTAGCCAGTAGCTGCATGCCGATACGGCTTACCATGATCGTCCACGGCGGTGCGGGTGTAACCCGCAAGCGGCGAAAGACACCGTTCTCCCGGTCTCGGGCAATGCCGAGAGCATAACCGAGGACGGATGCGGAAACCAACCCGTAGGCAATTGCCAGTCCGATTACATAGAGCGATCCGCCCAAATGTCCTGTGCTTTTTGAGGATCCGGTAACAAGCAGTATTAAGAGCGGCAAAAGAAAACTTAGCAACAAGCGCCTTGGATTCTTCACCATCGACGCCAAATCGGCTCGAAAAAGTGAGATGAGGATGAGCTTCAAACTCGGACGGGCTATCAAATTGGCGTTATCCACGAATACCACTCCCTGTCAAACCTATAAATACATCTTCGAGAGTCACCTCTCCGTGCGCCACGGCCAACACTCTGGGGTCATCTTGATGCCTGGCGATCAGCTCGGCCGGAGTGGCTGCGGTAATGACTGAGCCGTGATCGATAATCGCCACACGGTCACACACCGCTTGAGCTTCCTCCATGGAATGAGTGGTGAGCAAGATACTGCCGCCGTCTTTGCGGATATGTTCGATCGTTGTCCATAATCGGCGACGCGACTGGGGGTCCAGCCCGGAGGTTGGCTCGTCGAGGAGTAGCAGAGCAGGTTCATGGATCACCGCCACAAACAGCGCCAGGCGTTGCTGGCGTCCTCCGGAAAGCTGCTTGAAGGACTTGGAGACATCGCCTTCAAGACCGATCTCGCCAAGTCTTTCCGTGATCTCCCGGTCGCTCATGGACCTGCCGTAGAGACCGGCATAAAGGCGAACTATTTGTTTCACGCTCAGCTCGGACTGGAAACTGGTGGCCTGCAACTGGATCCCCATGCGGGCTTTTGCGGCAATGGGGTCTTTCTCCAGACTTATTCCGTCGACCAGCACCGTACCGGAGCGCGGGGTGAGAAGTCCTTCGACGGCCGACAGGGTGCTTGTTTTGCCGGCCCCGTTCGGGCCCAACAATCCGAATATTTCTTTACGGGCAATCTGCAGGCTGAGACCGCTGACTGCCACCGTCGTCCCATAGGTAACGCTGAGATCTCTGATCGAGAGGATGGGGTCGCCGACGACCTCATTTCTTAGGTCCTGTCCGGGTAACGGATCTTTTGGCAATGGCTTCTCGGCCGGGACAGCCGGGTGCAATACAGCCATTTCTTTGGCGATCTCCCATTCATGGCCGAAAGGGTCTCTGATCACAGAGGACCGCCAACCGTTCATATCGGCTACTGGCGAAAGGGTCGTCGCCCCAAGGGTCAGTGCCTTTGCCAAAAAGACATCCGGGTCATTGACGGCAAGAAAAATTCTTCCCGTATGTCCGCCGATTGCATTCGGACTGAAGCGCCCCTTATCGGGGTTAGCCGCTGCGATACGAATGGCGGCACTGCCCAGCCAAAGTTGCACAGCACCCTCTTTATCTGCTCCTTTTCCCGTGACGAGTACGGCACCAAAGGCTTGGCAATAAAAAGCTACCGCTGCGTCTTTATCCTCAACCCACAGCTCGGCCACGATGGCACTTACGGCTTGACTTTCCCCGGATCGGCTTTTAGGCAGATCCTGGGAGGAATGGTTCTCTGATACTGTCAGATCCATTTCATCCAATCATCTTCATATAAATGCCACGTCTTCTTTCGAAATTTGTGATTTCATCAGAGAAAATGCGTATAGACAAACAGATACACACCTTTTAATCTCCTTGATCCTAACAACTTTCTCCGCATTATAATATCTCTAAAACATGATGTCAAAAGATTTTTCAAAAATCTAAAGTGCTTGACCCGGCTAGAAAAGAGTCAGACCAAGATAAGAGGATTGAGCCGTTGGCCATTCAATTAGCATCCGGGCCGATAACGACCGATGACAAAAATCAGCAGCCATCCCGGCATAGGCTTTACGGCAGATGACACCTTCCCGGAAAGCCTTGTTTATCGGACTAACTGATACGGCAAAAAAATACCGTCCTGCATACCGTCGGCGCTAAATAAGTGGCAATATGGTTATATGTCATATCCACAACCCATAGAACGTAAATTTTTTCCGGTCAATCAACCGCAAACCCTCCAAGCAGCGGTTTGGATGTTGTATTTGACAGGCTTTTTAGGGCTGATAAGTGGCCTTACGTACGGGGGATACGGGCTTTTATCCATCCTTTTTCTTGCCGCTGATTTTGCCGGTGGCTACGGGATCTCCAACGAAAAAAAGTGGGGTTACTTTACGGGAGTGGGCGTATCCATTCTTTCCCTTATCCTGCTGCTTTCCTACGGTCTTGCCTCTGTCAGTATCATAACCCTTATCTTTACCGTAGCGTTGGTGGCTCTTTTGCTCCACCCGATGAGTCGGAATTACTACAAGATCTGGTTTAAGAAATAAAAATCTTATCCGGCTGGCTGTTCCTTTAAAGCTCCGGGCTCTCCAGTCATCTGATTGCCCCGGCTGGCTCTTTCGGGTCGACATGCGTTGTAGCATTGCCATGGCTTGCCTAGCCAAATCTTAGTTTGGGTAAACTCGACGACCTTGGGTCTTTACGGTCTGCAAAAAGATCAATCGGCAATACTTTGGATCTGGGCTTTTTGCAACGACAATATTTCATGTTTTATAGTTATGAACTTCCAGTCGGCTATTAGTGTTTATGATAGATACCGTAATGGAAACCTTAGATAAACCAGACAGAAATAACCATTTTGCCAAAAATACCTCTCTTCTGCCGAAAGGGAATGAAAAAACCCACTTGGTGCAAGAAATGTTTAATGGCATTGCCTCTCGGTATGACCTTTTGAATAAAATTATATCCTTGGGACTTGATAGCTATTGGCGGAAAAGAACTCTGGAAATGTTGCTTTTACCCTTGGGTTATCCGGAGACTGTATTGGACCTTGCATGCGGCACGGGAGATTTTACGAAGGCGCTGGCAGCTAAAAATATACGGGCAGTCGGTGTTGACCTGTCGCTGCAAATGCTCTTAAATGCCAAAGTAGATCAAGCTAACCTGCTCCTTTGTAAAGGTGAATCGCTCGCGATAAAAGATGAAAGTATCGGCGCTGTGGTCAGCGGATTCGCTTTGCGCAATTTCACGGATCAAGAACAAATTCTAAAAGAGATCTTTAGAATACTTATACCAGGCGGACGCATAGCCCTCCTGGACGTAGGCATACCGGCTTCGAAACCGTTACAATTGGCCAATAATATTTGGTTCCGCCACATAGTCCCTCTTATCGGTAATATTTTGTCAGATAAGAATGCCTATGCCTACCTGCCAAAATCAGTGGAGTATCTGCCGGATCAAGACAGTTTTCAAGACCTGGCAAGAGAAATCGGATTTTCCCGTGTTGTCCACCGCAACTTATCGGGTGGTTTGGTTCAGGTATTTCTTGCAGTTAAAAATGAAGGGCAAACAAGCAGAAAATTACTTTATAAAAGTTCCGGATATAAAAAAGTACCAACAGATAGATGACGGACGACACTAAGTTATTTTACTGCGGAAAATTTATATCGGAAGAGGAATTTGGCCGGGCCAAAATCAGTGCTTACAGCCGCGGCACGGTTATGGAAAAAGACGAATTGTCTATTTTCGCTTTTGGTATTGCCTATACATTTCATCTCACCGGCGGACTTTCCGATCCGGACTCCCTGTCGCAGGTTCAACAAACCTTGGATAATATCGGATACGCAGATATCGGCGAACCGGAAAATACAGATCCGTTATTTACAGACAACGCCATTTTGCAGGACTCCGACAGACACATATCCGAAGAGAAAAATTTTTACCCTTTGGCCCTGGGATCATTTGATTTCCTGCACGCTACTCCCGGAAAATTGCATATTCCGGAGGTAACTTTTATAAAAAATAAAACCGGGCCTGCCGCTGTGATCGTCGTCGCACAAATAGAGGATGTAAAAGACATTTTTAGAAAATTACCGGATTTTCTGCTCACATCAACCGATGATAATGAAGAGCTTTGTCCGGATGAATTTCGTCTCAAATCATCCTTTAGCCATCAGAGATTTTTAGATATTACCGCAGAAGCTATTCGGATTGCCAACAGCGGTGAGATTTCCAAAGTGGTATTGGCCAGGGAAATTATAGTCACTGCCAACAGGAAATTCAATCGCAAGGTACTGCTTGAAAGACTGCGCAGTCTCCACCCCACATGTCTGACTTTCGCCGTGGGTAATTTCATAGGGGCAACTCCGGAATTGCTGATCAAAAAAGACGGAAATAAGATTGTTTCTTCTCCCTTAGCCGGAACCGTAGCAAGATCGGGGACAATCGAAGAAGACAAAAGATTGGCCGAAAGCCTATCTTCATCTGCGAAAAACCTCAGAGAACACGGTTATGTCGTCGATTATATTATTGATAAACTGTCAGCGTTTTGTCAAAGTCCGCCCGCTTATCCGCATCCGGAACTTCTCTTTTTGCGTAACGTCACCCATCTGCAGAGCAATATCACGGGAGAGCTGAAACTGCCTTATCCCGATATTTTGACACTGGTTTCTGCCTTACATCCGACTCCGGCTATTGCTGGAGTGCCACCGGATAAAGCACTTAAGATTATCGAAGAACTTGAATGCATCGAGCGGAAACACTACAGCGCACCTATAGGTTTTATCAGAAAAGGTGGAGACGGAGAATTCTATCTTGGTATCAGATCAGCGGAAGTCAAAGACAATAGGGCTAAATTAATTGCCGGTGTCGGAATAGTAAAAGATTCCGTTCCTGCCGATGAACTGACAGAAACACAGCTAAAACTACAGGCATTGCTTGCTGTTATCGTAAGACCCTAGCGATGATCAAACTGTCATCTGCAATCCACAGCTTGACCGGATAGCAATATTTGATTTCATAACACTTAGGGGATCTCATAAAAAGTCCGCTCTGTTGATATTGAAGATCTCCAATAATTTCAACATCCTTTGACGAAATTTGTTGAGCGCTGTTCTTTTTTGGAGAACAGTTGGCACTAATGAGATTTTCAAGATCAGACCGCAAAAGGTCTGAGACCGATATGGTTTAGCTTAACCTTAAAGCCTTTGCTATACTAACAAAGACGGTATACACCGTCCTCATTGAGAAACTAAGTAAAGTAGCATGATATTTGATAAGGTAAAAGAGGAAAATTAAACTGGCGCAACTTCTTTTATCAAATATCTTGAATAAAACGGAGACAGCAAAAAGTAAAATCTATGGATAAGGCTGAGTCGAAAGCACCACAAATAGGGACAGAAGCAAAAGTTACCGGCAAAAAACATTTCATTCCCACTCCTCTTCGCCATGGGGCGACACTGTTTATCATAGCCATACTGGTTGAATACGTACTCATACCAAAACTTGCCACCGCCGGGAGACATCTGAATGCGCTCAGCAGAATTAACCCTTTGTGGGTTACGGCCGGTTTCTTACTCGAAGCAGCTTCGCTTTGGGCATATGCCATACTCAGCAGGTCACTACTGCCGACAAATCCTCCGAAACTATTCACAATTTTTCGGATAGATCTGGCAGGAAATGCCATAGCGCATGTTGTCCCGGGCGGAACCGCAGGAAGTGCCGGACTCGGTTTCCGACTGTTGACAAGCCGCGGCGTTCCCAAACAAGACGCAGCATTTGCCATTGCCACTCAAGGTATCGGTTCTGCCGTGATCCTGAACGTCCTACTCTGGATCTCCATCTTCCTTTCCATTCCCATCGCCGGTCTGCATTCGGCATATGAATCCATTGCCCTGTTGATAGGATTATTGGCTTTACTTTTGATAGGAATTCTTGTATTTGCCCTTCTCAAAGGGGAAACGACAACGACCAAAATATTACAGACTCTGGCGAGGCCAATACCGAGAATTAGCGAAGACCAAGTTAATCGTTTTGTCGCCAGAATAGTCAATTCCTTACGGGACCTGGGCAGTGACAGGCAGAGATTAAAATCGGCAATCATCTGGGCCACGTTTAATTGGCTCTTTGACGCGGCATCACTATGGGCTTTCGTAGCGTCCTTCGGTCATTTAGTCCTGCCCTTTGAGCTTTTTGTGGCCTATGGGGTTGCCAATGTTATGGCTGTCATCCCCATTACACCCGGAGGACTTTTGATCGTCGAATCTGTCTCTTCAGCTCTTCTGGCAAGTTTCGGAGTCCCCTATAGTCTGGCATTACTTGCCGTACTCGGTTGGCGCTTTGTCAATTATTGGCTTCCGATTCCCCTTGGAACTCTGGCTTACATCTCACTGCGCGTTGAAAAAGGTTCCGGTCTCAAAGCCCGCAGAGAACTGATCCATGAAATGGCTCAAGAAGCACACGTCGGTGAAATGGATGATGCCTGACCATGGATTTATTTTCGTCCGCATGCTTGTCACTAATCCGGGTCTTCGGAAATAAGCGGCAATTATGCACCAAAAGTGTCCGGGAATCGGCAAGCTATTTTGCGATCCAATGCGGAGATTAGCCTTCCCCGTTCCCCAGATCGCATCGGCTTTTTTTGAAAGTACTAATAGCGCTGGCCAGCAAGAGCCTTTTCCTTTCGTCGTAACTCTGTTTGGAGTTTTTTGAATTCCTTTTGTGTAGGAGCAATATCAGATGATAAAGTACAAGTTTTATCAAAAGAACTCCTGACGGTTGTAATCCATGAGTCAAGTTCTTCTTTGAAGATTCCATTTGTTCGTAGATACTCTCCAAGTTCTAACTCATTCATTGACAAAGTCTCCATTATCACCTCTAATTTGTCAATATTACGCTTTGAGATTCCAAGTTCTTTCCTGAGATTTGATTTTCAAGTGTAAAGAGTCTTGACAGGAATATTTAATAATATAGATAATCCTGCATCCCACCGGAGGGTGAAATGTCTCCCTTTTCAATCATTTTTCTGAGGCCATCAAGTGCTTTGTCTTCCTGTAACTTTGAATAAATAACAGTCATCATTACTATCCTAGTCTCGCCCTTTTTAGCGACATTGACATGTACATCTTTCCTGACACAGGGGAAGCAAAACAGCCGCTGATGCCATTATTGATAGGTTCGTAAATTGCGCTATTGAAATATGCATGGCCGGAGAATCTATGCGTCGGAAATGGAAACTTGGAATAAGGGGGAAGGATGCGTAATTGGACGATAAGAGCTATGCTAACCGGGTGATCCGGAGTTATCGGAATCGGTGGTCCAGACTTACTGGAATGGGTGATCCAAAGGTGTGGAATATTCACAATTGTTGGTACGGTCATCGTGTTTCGACTAAAATAGTATTTGTAATGAATTGCTTGTTTAGGTTGACGTTGTGACCGCTTAATATGGGGGATACTCCCTTTATTCCATCGGTTCATACACCACTCGTTGGGACTCAACTCACGGCGCGTGCGTCGGCGGGCATGGGCCGGGAGGCCGACGCCTTCTTCGCCGCGCTGGAGCAGAGCGCGCCCGACGCCTGCTGTGGGTGCGCTGGGTGGACCGTGCACGAGCTGGTGGCTCACCTGGTCGCGGTCGCGATCGAAGTCGCACTCAACCTCGAGGCTTATGGCGAAGGGCGCCCGGTGCCTGCCACCCGTGGCTTCGAAGAGCGTGAGACTCCCTGGCGGGCGAAGGACCCAAGCGCACTGCGAGGCGAGCTACCCCGCTCGCTCGAGCGGATGTGCAACGCCATCGACGCAGTGCTCAGCACGCAACCCGACGCGGTGGTGCCGTGGACGGGGCGCCAGATGGTGGTTGCCACCTTCGTCACCCACCTACGTAGCGAGCTGGCGTTACACCGCTTCGACATGGTAGGCGACGACGAGGAAGGCACTGCGCTGCTCGCACAGCCCGAGCTCACCGCTCATGCCGCAACCGTGCTCGCCCGCCCCCTCCTCGCCCGGGGAAGCAACTCCCAGACCGGGCGTGCAGACCCGGTGCGCTTGACCCTCGCTTCGCCGGGCGAACCCGACGTAGCAGTCGTTCTCGACGGCAACGGCGCCCGCCTCCAACTGGCAGAACACGGTGCCACCGAGCCCACGCTGTGTTGCGATCCTGCCGCACGGCTGCTCGTCCTCTGGGGGCGGCGCCCGGGTGATCCTCGCCGTGTGCGTGCCCCCGGTGGCGCAGTGATGCTCAGCCGGCTCGAGGGGCTCCTCGCCGGGTACTGACTGCCCGCCTCAGCACAGCGACTATCATCGAATCGTCCTGCGCCCGTGGCCGACTGGGAAGGTGACAACTGCCGCGAGGACGTTGTGCGTTTGAGACTTCGAACGACACTTTCTCACCATGGGTTTTATAGCCATGCACACGGTGAATTGATCATGCACCATTTTGCAAGCCCACTGGGCGACAACCGATTTGACAAATCTTGGTCGATCCAGGCTCTCAATTGCCATTTATTTCCGAAGAGCCACTAATCCTGTCGGATGCATGATGTTTGTTCCTTTGGTATCGATTGACCGAGTTTTGCCAAAATAAGTCATACCGACCGTATTTTCGGATATTCCCCCAAGTAAAAGTTAGGACCTCCACTATGACGGAGCAACAGTCAAAATCTCATTGCCCCAAAGAACCATCCGACTGCATCGTACATTGATGACAACGATCCGCGAACAACGATTGAGAAAAGTCTGTTGATCCGATCCAAACTTAGACCGACTGAGACAGGTAAATAATATCAAAGAGGGTGTAGATTCATTAACAGAATAGTAAACCAAACACATCAAGACCTGCCTGATTCCGAATGCATCTGGTTCTCATCACTTCTGCTTGCTCATGCACTTGAATATTACAGAGACTGGCATGACTCGGGGCGTATAAAAAATCCTGATTTTATTATCTCGCAGCAAGCTGGCCGTCAGGCACTGTGACGCAAACTGAATCGACTTTTCATACTTTGTTTTTTCGTATCGCTGTCGTTTGGATCGGTATCATCCGGATCATCATTTGAATCACCGGAAAGATTTTTATCTTCTTCACTCAAAAGCGATGTTTCCAAAAACTCGTTCATATCATATTGTCCGGTTGACAATTTGTCTGTCGATGAGTCGTCTGCCGCTTTTCTGTCCCCTCCCTGTGACGGCGATGGTGCTGATTTTGGTTTGTGGATCAACCCTTGCCTCACGGCATTGGATTGAGATGGCGGCCGCTGGACGGATGGTGTCGCTTCCAATCTGGCTACTTTGGAACCTAAATATTTAACTATGTCAAATCCGTCAAGCAATTGAACAATTTCCTGAGCCGGATGGGGCCTGGAAAACAGATATCCCTGGACGTATCTGCACCCCATATCCGTCAGAGCAGAAAGCTGCTCTACAGTTTCGGCTCCTTCGGCAATCAGTCTCAGGCCAAGGGCCGCTGCCATATTCACTATTGCCATGACGAGCGCTTCAGCTCTGGCATCTTGTCCCAACTCGGCCACAAAACTTTGATCTACTTTTACCACGTCAACAGGGTAATGAGAAAGATAGCTTAACGATGAATAGCCAGTGCCAAAATCGTCGAGAACCACATCTACGCCCACCTTACGCAACTGAGAAAGCGTTTCCGGGACCAATGGGTCATCCATCAACATGGATTCCGTTAGCTCCAGTTCCAGATCCCCCCTGCCAAGACCGGCTTTTGCCAGCAATAAAGTCACATCATTGACAAGTTCTTGACCAAGGCCCAATTGGTATGCGGAAAGATTGACACACATCTTGAGTTTGCTTGCTTTTGGACTGGCTCTGCGAAATCTTACAAGATCAGCGGTAGCCCTGCCCAAAACAAAGGTTCCTATTTCGTCTATCAAAGCGGTAAGGCCGAGCTCTTCGGCCAAAGGAATAAAATCTCCGGGCATAACAATGCCCCTTGTGGGATGCTGCCAGCGGACTAGGGCTTCCAGGGCATTGACTTCGCCGGTAGTGATGTCGACTATAGGCTGATAATAAACTATAAATTCTTCACGCCCTACGGCGGCTCTCAGCTCGCTTTCGCGTACCAAGCGTAATTCTGTTGATTTCCGCATCGTCGGCTCAAAAAGAGCAATCCCGCCCCTCCTGCGATCTTTGGCTCTCTTTAAAGCAATTTCGGCATCGCGCAATAAACTCGATGCATTGATCCCTGTTCTTGCCATTGCCAAACCGGCGGTAACGCCCAAAGAAAGTCCGTCCGAGATTGAGTTAAACGGCTCCGCAAATAATGCCATCAGCTTATTGGCTTTGATAAAAGCGTCCTCATCGCTGAGACAATTCGGAAACAGTATGGCAAACCTGTCACCGGAGAGCCTTCCCAATACTTCCGGTGGCTCTATTTTTGTGCTTAACCGTTCGGCAACCGCTATCAATACCAAATCGCCTCTCTCGTGACCCAATGATTCGTTTATCTCGCTGAATCTGTCCAAATCAACAATAAGAACACCCGGATAGGTTTCCGTGGATGTGGACCGGGCCAGAAAAGAGGTTATCTGCTTGATTAGCTCTGATCTGGAAGCAACCTGTGTCAGGTCATCCAAATCTGAAGCTGCCCTCATGACCCTCCGTGAAGATACGATCCCCGCCCCTTGCAGCTCATGCAACTCCATAAAGATCGTTCCGTCCGGCATGAGGGAAGTCCTGACTCGCGCCCAGAATACCTCGCCGTCGGATCTGATAAATCGTTGATCGGTGGCTATTTCGGGAATCCTGCCCTGCTTCAGCCAGTTGAGTCTTCTCTCCCAGCTTGGATCGTCTTCGACGTGGATGACATCGGTTACGCTTTTGCCTATGGCTTCTTTCATTGTGAATCCCAAAAGATGACAAAACAGATCATTGACCCTGGTAAACCTGGCGTCTGATCCGAGAAGAGCCAGCCCGCCGGGGGCAGAAGAGAAAACCCTCTCCAGCTCTCTTTGTGACGTTGCCAACCGAAATTCAACCAACCTCAATATGCCGCCGACTAAAACAAGTGTAGCTAATAACAAAATCCCCTGGGAAAGCCCATCGGAAGCGGAAAGGCCGCTTCCGGTATTGATCTCGAGCATGATGGTGGCAAATGAACATGCCATTGTCAAAAGTGAAGTTGAGACCAATTGTCTCAAAGTAAAAAAAGCGCATCCGGCTAAAAACGGCCAGAGAAGCACAACATGGTATGCCCCTGTGTATTGATGAGAAAATACCTCGGCAAAAGTAATCAGGATGGTCCCTATGCCGATCAGAGAGGGGAGATCGTCGAGCTGCTTGTACCTGGATGGAACGAGGTAAATAAGCACTCCGATGGCAAGACATGTCGCCGCTATAGTCAATACTCCGTCAATGTTGGCTTCGGCGTGTCCCGTAAAAAGCGATACAAAAAAGACAAGTCCGGCCATTATAAGGGTAGCAGATAGGGAACGAAAGGCAAAATCTTGTCTGGCGGTATTGGCGGGAATGACCTGGTCGTCGCCATGAGCAGCAGAGTGCACAATTTCGTCTTTATTTCTACGGCGCACTCTCCCCCCCCCTCTTGCGACAACCGCACCATACAACGGTTCAAAATGAACTTATTTATGACAAGTAAACCTCTCACATAACCTTTTACATCCCCGAGGGAACGTAGAAATAAAATACTTATCTTATTGTCTCTTCTTTCGGGCAACAAGTCAAGCTTTTTTTTCATAGGTGTCATATATCCTTGACATTGTCATACAAATGTTATACAAATATTATATCCATATACGCGATATGCCCGACAAACCTGGTGCAACCCTCTGTCGTCGGCAACGCATATATTCTTTTCCTAAACTTATTAACGGAAGAAAGTGTTACAATTGTGTTAGAAGCAAGGCAGTTAAATAATTTTTAATTATCACTTTATCGTACCTATTGTAACCTATCTTATCTTTCAAAAGCATTTACTTTATATAGAGCATAACATTTATAGATATATTGGCTCAACATAATCCGACTAATATCGTCTTAATTTCCCGTTCTCTTCCCGTCGAAGATGAAACCACGTTCCATGTAGTCAGAATCAGCTCAAAAGATCTAATATAAATCTCCTATGTCTTGGATATGTTGTCGCCGACCCGGACCCCGTTGGAAAATACCAGTTCTTTCTGCCGGCCGACAAAGTTGCACCTCAACAACGCACCTCAGATGAGATTTTGCGCTGTGTCATCAGCTGTTACTTTCATCCAAGCCCCTTGATAGAAAATCAGTGAGCCATCAAGACCGTGGTAAAACCTTTATCGTACTCTGCTTTTCTTTGGGTCCCGGCACAGCTTCACGTGATGCTTCAAAGAAGAATTTCTCTAAAATAGCTGTAGCTGTCATGCGCCTGGCATAAAAATTGCCTGGTAAATGTCCTCTTTGGTTTTGGGCAAAAAGGTACTTTTTTATAATCCGGTATCCACTCGGTATCTGCAAGTTACATAGCTACACGAGCGGCTTTTACCGCCAAGGATGGCAAAATTATCGAGATTATAAATTATCCAATCAATCATTTTCCCTAATAATTTCTACTGGCCTGATAGCTCGCAATCTGCATGAATATCTCTTGCGAGCTGATCCCTCGGATGGTCTCGTTTCTCCTCCAAGTAGCATCGGGTTGCAGATCCCATGAAAACATATCGTCCAATAAAGAAATTTGCAGGATTCCTTCCAATCGTGCACGCAACCCATCGTTAGTGACAGGGACGACGGCTTCAATGCGACGATCAAGGTTTCTCTCCATCAGATCGGCCGATCCGATAAAATAGTTCGCTTTGCGAAGCGGCTTTCTTACGTCCTTATCGATGGTTTTCCTCGCGTGTAGCAAACTTTCTATATCTTTTATACCGGCTCGATCCAGAATATCGCCGCCTTTTTGTAGCCTATCGGCCAGTATCAATTCCGGAGCAAGATTGGGATCCGAATCGGACTTTCCGAATCTATAGATACGCGAATGCTCAAGAAATCTGCCGACTATAGAACGAACCGTTATATTATCAGAAAACCCTTTCACCATAGGTCTCAACGAACACAGACCTCTGATGATCAACGTTACTTTCACACCGTTTTGACTCGCCCTGTAAAGGTTGTCTATAATTTGCGGATCGGTGAGCCCATTGGCTTTTAGAACTATCTCGCCTTCTTCACCAAGGATAATTTGCTCTTCAATCTGAGCGAGGAGAAAAGTTCTCAAATTTTCAGGGGCCAAAAGCAGCGAACGTGTCTTCGAGGTCTTGGAAAAGCCCGTTAAATAATTGAAGAGGTCTGTCAGGTCAGCTCCGAGATCAGGTGAAGAAGAAAGGAGGCCTATATCCTCATAAGTACGCGCTGTTTTGGCATTATAGTTACCGGTCCCTATATGAACATAGCGGCTCAGCTTGTCGCCTTCTTTACGGACTATCAATACCGTCTTTGAGTGAGTTTTCAAACCGACTACCCCGTAGACGACATGAACCCCGGCTCTTTCCAATTGCTTTGCCCAAACAATGTTCTTATCTTCGTCAAAGCGTGCTTTGAGCTCGACCAGAGCGGCAACCTGTTTGCCTGATTCAACAGCCCGGGTGAGTGAAGAGACAAAAAGGGCATCGCCTGAAGTACGATATAGCGTTTGCTTAATCGCCAACACATCATCATCGTCGGCGGACTGGGAGATAAAGGCCTCCACCGAAGAGGCAAAAGATTCATACGGGTGATGAAGCAGGATGTCATGATTTTTTAATACGTCAAAAATATCTGCCTGTTCTCCGTCTTGGTTGATCAAATCCGGGATTGTCACGGGCAACCAATCACTGTATTTAAGATCCGGTCTTTTTAAATCGTAAAGCATCAGCAGTGACGAAAAATCGAGCTGGCAATCGTATTCGTAGCAGTCTTCCTGTGATAATTCGAGTTCCGTCAAAAGAAGATTTCTGACTTCCTGAGGCATATTTGCCTGTACCTCCACACAGACAGCTCTCCCAAAACGTCTCCTGCGCAACTCCAGCTCAATGGCTTCCAAAAGATCGTCGGCTTCATCCTCATCGAAATCCAAATCGGCGTTTCTGATCACCCTGAACAGATATGCCTCTTCGACTTCCATATGAGGAAACAGGTCCTTAAGGTGGGCCGATATCACTTGCTCCAAAAGGACAAAGATACCTTCTTCCGGCATGGCTACATACCTAGGGAGAAGAGGTATCGGTACTTTGACTCTGGCAAAACGTCTTTGGTTGCTCTCCTTGTCAACGACAAAAACTGCAATATTGAGAGAAAGGTTGGAGATGTATGGAAACGGGTGGCCCGGATCTATCGCCAGTGGCGTCAGGACAGGGAAAATTTTCTCCGTGAATATAAAATGAAGATGATCCTTAGCCAAAGAGGAAAGTTCGGCATAATCGGTTATTTTGATATCTGTCTTGGTTAAAGAAGGTCGGATATCATCCGTAAAAATTCGATTGGCCCGCTTGATGCAAATCTTTATTATTTCTCTGATGGTATCCAGCTGCTCTTCGGGACGCATGCCATCAGGCGAGGTAGCGTTGATCTTGGCGGCTATTTGCTCTTTTATTCCGGCTACCCTTACCTGAAAAAACTCGTCAAGCCCGGAAGAAAAAATTGCCAGGAATTTTCCTCTTTCCAAAAGCGGCAAGCTGGCATCGCTGCTGAGTTCCAAAAGCCTCATGGCGAAAGACAGCCAAGAGATTTCACGATTTAAAAACCTGTCCGGTGCCTCTGCGTAAATCTGTCTTTCGATAGATTCCTGCGAGACGCTTTGCGCGCCAAACTCTATATTTGCCGCTTGATATTTGTTATGTCCGCCGCTTCTGGCCATAAAGGTTTCGTTTTCCTTCGAAATAGCTGCTTGATCATCTTGAACGGATTCCGCCATATCAACTGCCTTGCTGTTCAAAAAACTCATGATGGATCTGCTCCGCTTTATCCGATATCGTATCGCATTATCAAAATATTTCCAACGTCTGTCTCCAACAATTTGATATCTGATTGCCTTTGACAACCCTAAAGTTTATTGTAGCCGGAGGATAGGTACTTCTTTACATCTTCGTCCAAGGACAAAACTCTGCTCTCAGCTGATCCTGTAGAACAAATACCGCTTTATGCTTGCTTTTGCCTGCAGAACAACCCGACAGATACAATCTCCAAAAGATAGTGGCTTTACTATCCGTATCAGATATTTACGGACAGAGAGTATATTTACGACAGATCTATATACAAATTGCCACAGTCAAATATCTATATCTTTCTTGCAAAATATAGCCCCAAACAGATAAAACTTTGTTAATCTGGCATGGTGGCAGTGACTACAAGCGATTCCGTTTCCAAACCTACACGTATTGCCGTTCGTCGCTCCTATATCTGGCGCAGTGAAACAGAAAAAGTAGCCAGATTTTTGAAAGCAAAACCGCGCAGACGCAGCGAATTGGGCTTGATGATCGTAGGTTGTGTCGTCGCGATAGCCGCAATCTTGCTGACAAGTCTGGCAACGACCAATAAATTACCTTCCAACCTGCTTATCCCGATAGCCGTCATCGTATGCGCCTGTATCGTCATGCAACTTATCAATCGCTATTTTGTGCCTTTCGCCGATCCGGTGATCATCCCGGTAACTTTAGTCTTAAACGCTATAGGCTGGGTCATGATCAAACGGCTGGAACCCCCGGCTGCTACGAACCAATTAATCTGGACGGCGGTAAGCTTCTTAGTCTATCTGTTGACTCTTTTTATAGTTCGAAGATCGCGTGACTTGGAACGATATCGTTATATATTGGGTTTTTTGGCATTTTTTCTCCTTCTCACTCCACTCATCCCTCACTTTGGCTACAGCGTGAACGGTGCGCGCCTTTGGGTAAGGCTCGGATCCAAACTGCAATTCCAACCCGTCGAGATAGCAAAAATTTTGCTTGTTGTATTCTTTGCTTCTTTTTTTGCGGAAAAGAAAGAAATGCTTGCCATACCCACAAAAAGGGTGGGTAACTTTTTGCTACCGGACTTTAGAGTACTGGGTCCAGTTGCCTTGGCAGCGGGAGTTGCCCTGCTCATTATTTTGATGGAAAAAGACATAGGTTTTTCACTGATCATTTTCCTGGTATTTTTGATCCTGTTATGGGCAGCTTCAGGTAGATGGGGATATGTCATTATAGGACTCGCGCTATTTGGAATCGTCACTTTTATCGCTGCGCATGCATTGGGCCAGGTAGGAGGGCGTTTTGCCGTATGGTTGGACCCTTGGAAATACTATAACACACCCGGCTATTACGCCGGCTACCAGCCTGTCCAAGGAGAGCTGGCTTTTGGTCGGGGAGGATTATTCGGTTCTGGTCTCGGACTTGGGCTTGTACATTACATACCCAATCAAGGGACAACGCCTCTGCCGGTGGCGACGAGCGACTTTATTTTTGCTGTTTTCGGTGAAGAACTGGGGCTTGTCGGTGTAGCTGCTCTAATGGTGGGCTACATACTCATTATCGGGGCCGGGATAAAAGCCGCCATGAGGACAAAGAGCGATTTTGTTAAATTATTGTGTTTGGGTCTTGTCCTTACGTTTGGATTACAAACCTTCTTCATTATGGCAGGGGTGACCAGGTTGTTACCTTTAACCGGCGTTACATTACCGCTAATGTCCTACGGCGGATCTTCCCTGGTAGCCAACTACGCTCTGATAGCCTTGCTCATGCGAATCTCTCATGAGACAAACATGGTTACGACTTAGCTTGATAGCTATGACAGGTTTGGTGAACCTCTTCAGATGAAGTTATTTCGGGTCATATCTTCTCGACTGCAAGATAGGGGCGGCTCTTTGTATTTACAATTTGGTAATAGAAATTCAAGATAGACTAAGCAAGTGACCAGCAAACACCAGAGTGTAGTCGTAATCAATTTCGGCGCCCAGTATGCGCAGCTTATCGCCAGAAGAGTGCGCGAAGCCCACATATTTTCCGTGATCGTACCCTATTTTGCCTCAACGGAAGAAATCATTCAATATAAACCGTCAGCCATCATCTTGTCGGGGGGTCCATCAAGTGTCTATGAAGCCGGTGCCCCTCAGCTCAATCAAGCCATTCTCGATTTAGGCATACCGATTTTTGGCATTTGCTACGGTTTCCAGGCGATCGCAAAAGCCGTGGGCGGTTCGGTCGAACATAACGATATAGCCGAATACGGAAGAACCAAAATAGAAATCACAGACAGAGATGCTACTTTGTTCAATGATCAGCCGCTCAATCAAGAAGTATGGATGTCGCATAGGGACACGGTTGTCAGTCTTCCCGAGTCATTCGTCGCGACTTCCAAAAGCAGCTCTTCTGCCATAGTTGCTTTCGAAAACCGTGATAGGTCCATCTATGCCGTGCAATGGCATCCGGAAGTCGTACACAGCCCTTACGGACAACAGACTCTGGAAACATTCTTATATGACATTGCCGGCTGCAAACCAACCTGGGTCTCAGATGAAATCATCGACAATCAGACAGAAGCTATCAGAGAAGAGGTCAAAGACAGCTATGTCCTTTGCGGTCTCTCGGGAGGTGTCGATTCAACCGTGGCGGCAAAAATAGTTCACCAAGCCATCGGTGATCGCCTGACTTGCGTGTTTGTAGATAACGGACTACTGCGAACCGGGGAAAAAGAGCAGGTTGTAGCGACCTTTGCCGCAACAAATCATATCCGACTTCATATTGAAGACAGCAAAGAGGAATTTCTGACGGCATTGCATAACGTAACCGATCCCGAAACCAAACGTAAAGTAATAGGGGCGGCGTTTATTCGCGCTTTTGAAAGAGCGAGCAGCAAAATGGCCACAGAACTTGGGATACCGGGATTTGATTACCTGGTACAGGGGACGCTGTATCCAGATATTGTGGAATCTGGCAACGGCTCCGGAACGTCAACCATCAAAAGCCACCATAACGTGGGGGGACTGCCTGACGACATGGAGTTCAAATTGATTGAGCCTTTGCGCGATCTCTTCAAAGACGAGGTCAGAGCGATAGGCACCTCTCTCGGCATCGACGAAAGAATACTTTGGAGACATCCTTTTCCAGGTCCGGGCCTTGCCGTTAGAATCATCGGAGCGGTGACGGAAAAAAGATTGGAAATACTTAAAGCCGCAGATAAGATTGTCGAAGAAGAGTTGGAAAATGCCGGGGTTTCCAAAGACCTTTGGCAATGCCCTGTTGTCCTACTGGCAGATGTCAGGTCAGTCGGCATACAAGGTGACGCCAGAACATACGGCCACCCCGTCGTCATCAGACCGGTTACCAGTCAAGATGCCATGACGGCTGACTGGGCAAGACTGGACCATGACTTGCTGGCCAAAATCTCATCGAGGATAACCAACGAAGTTCATGAAATAACAAGAGTGGTCCTTGATATTACCAGCAAACCGCCGGCCTCTATCGAATGGGAATAACCGGATCAGATTACAGACACAACCTGATATATGTCGCTTGACGCTCCGTTTTGTCGTTGACATTGTCAGCTTCGTAACTTTGAGATGTAAACAATCTGTCAACATTGAATGACTGCCCGGCTTACGATATAGAAGCTATACTGATTCATGACGATTTATGAAACATCTGCCCTTCCTCGGAAAACAATAAAAGGTAGCTTATTAGGTGGTAACACAATTTTACGAAACGACCAATTCGGTTGCCTCAAAGTATGGCACTTTGAAAAAGACAACCGCTTGGTCTAAACTAAGGCGCGTCGATTTTATCCTGGTCTTAGCCGTACTTGCGCTTGCCGCGATAGGACTTATCATAGTTTATTCGGCCACAAAAAACTACTATCCGCACGAGCCGACATACTTTCTCAAACGTCAGATACTTTATGTCATATTAGGCATTATTGTGATGCTGATCACATCTTGTGTCGATTACAGGAAACTTGAATACTTGGCTTATCCTCTGTATGGATTAAGCGTACTGATGTTGCTGGCTGTTTTTGCTTTTCACTCCCAGATTTCCACCACATACAGCGGACCGTCTGCCAGCGCTCAAAGGTGGATACCTTTAGGCCCGATACAGCTGCAGCCGTCCGAAATCAGTGTCATAGGACTAATCTGTGCCATAGCCTGGTATGTACAATCCAACGACCGCGATCTGAGGCCAAGAAAAATTCTCACCATACTGCTGCTAGCCGCAATACCGGCTGTTCTGATCGTCAAACAGCCGGACCTTGGTACAGGAGTTGTCCTCAGCGTTGTCCTTGTATCGCTTTTGATTGTGGCCGGAGTTCGTCTTAAATTCCTTTTACTACTGGGAATCATCGTAGGAGGGATCGCATTCCTCATGATCCACGAACACCTTCTCAACTCATACCAGCTGCAACGATTGACAAGCTTTTTTAATCCCAATGGCGCTTCTTCTGCTTCGAAATATCAGCTGACCCAGACAGAAAATGCTATAGGAATAGGCGGAGTGAAGGGTAGCGGTCTTTTTAAAGGTTCATTGGTCAATCTGAATTACATCCCTGAACTCTACGCCGATACTATATTTGCCGCTATCGGCGAACAGCTGGGATTTATAGGATCAGTCATAGTCATAGGGCTGTATTGCACTGTCACTTATCGGATCATCCATGCGGCGAAAATCTCCAAGGATATTATGGGTAAACTGCTTGCGGTGGGGGCTCTTGGTTTCATTGTATTTTCCGCATTTCAAAATATCGGGATGGATATTGGGCTTATGCCAATTACAGGTATTCCCCTTCCTTTTATCTCTTACGGAGGATCTGCCATTTTGGCATTTTTTGCCGCTGCAGGGCTTGTTTTGAATGTTGAATACAGAAATGCCAATCTCAGAAATAAGGCCTGGATCGTTTAAGGCTTGAGCCGAAGTCAAAAGCTTGAGACTATAGAAAATTCAGCTATTACCATATAGCTCAGACATAGTATCTGAAGAACGGCTGTCAGCGGAAAATAGAGCTGTGAGATACTCGCTCACCTAGAAATAGTATGATTATCTAAGGATAAGCAAAACGCTTTTATGATATCTGAGGTATGAATACGACATGGATGGCCACGAAATCGACATAGACGAGCATCAGATTGAAACCCCGGCAAAAACGATTCTTACTTCAGATCAAAAAAGTAAAATAGCCATCCCGAATGTCGCCTTACAGATGAAGGTTGCCGACATAAGAGTTAGCTTACCGGACAGCCATCCCAAAATTACCCTTGAAGAATTGTCGCCTCCCCATCGCCGTCTCGTTATCAAAACCGGGGCGATGGAAGGCATCATGCTTTCCTATGCTCAAAATAAAATACAGACGAAGAGACCTTTGACTCATCTGCTGATACTTGACATCCTCAAGAATTTCTCGCTGACCGTTGAACAGGTACTCATCACAAAAGCAATAGGAGATCTCTTTCTCACCGAAATAGTTATTTCCGGTCCCAAAGGACAGCGCAATATCGATGCCAGACCTTCGGACGCCTTGACAATCGCTTTATATCATAGTCCTGAGGTACCCATCATGGTCAACGAAGACGTGCTAGTGGCGTTGGGGTATTGAAAACGACCTCGATCCCGGAATAATATTAATCAATATTTCCGCTGGCAACAAAACAAAAAAATATTCTCAGGCAACATTTTTTAGAACCGCTTCCCACATAATTTGAATTGGAGCCTCATAACCGGTCCAGAGATAGAATTGTATGGCCGCTTGGTGAATCAGCATTCCCAATCCGTTTCTCACTTTGCAACCTGACGCGCTTGCCATTTTCATCAAAGGTGTTTCAAGCGGGGAATAGATCATGTCCATCAACCAATGGCGACTTGTCAGGATGTCCTCCAGATATCGCAACTTGGACATGCCCAGATCATCGCTTCCCGACATTCCGACTGGGGTGGCATTGATAAACAGGTCGGTATCCGATGCCATCCTGATGTCGTCAATAAGTCCGTAGCTACCAAGTCCGGATGCCAGATTGGCCACCTCCTTGGCCTTGGCTTCTTTACGACCGAGCACAACCACTTCGGACACTCCGGAGTTGCCTAAAGTCAAAACAGCGGCTCTCGCCGCACCTCCGGTCCCTATGACTGCAACTTTTCTGTTGAGCGGAATGAACCCCCAGTCCAAGAGGTCATCCAAAAGTCCCTGCCCGTCAGTAGTGTTTGCCAGTACTCTCCCGTCGACAATGCTGATGGTATTGGCGGATTGCAATCTTGCGGCCGTTTCACTTACCTCATCTGCCAAAGCAAAAGCAGCACTTTTATGCGGCATCGTTACGGAAAGTCCTCGAATGGATAAGGCCGCCGCTCCCCTTATGGCATCTTTGATATTATTTTCTTTGACACAATATGCGCTGTAGTGCCAGTCTAAGCCCAGAGACCGATAGGCAGCGTTATGAATTGCAGGTGACAACGAGTGTGCTATAGGATCTCCTATAATACCGGCTAATTCCGTCACAAACTATCACCACTTTCAAAATTGGATTTTTCTTCAGCTCTATTACAAAAAGAGATCTTTATTACTTGCGCTTATCAAATATTATCAGCTATCTGATTCTCTGGTGGCATCAAGATAAGATTGCAATATAATAGCCGCTGCTTTGTCATCAATCCTTTGAACTTTTTTGCGAAATTTCGAATGTGGTTTTCCTACCGGGAAAAGTTCGTAAGAGCCTGAGTCCGGCAAAAGGCCTTCTGAAGTAGCATCCTGCCAGCGGGAAATGTTTTTAGATGATGGGTCTTCGCTGTTTTGTGACTTTGCCGATTTCATATACCGAGAGTACTTGGCAACTGGTTTTTGCTTATCTGCCTTGGGCTGATCAGTGATTTGCTCAGGTTTTTCTCTCACTTGATATAGGAGACTCGTGACTTGCTTGCTGGAATTCCTCTCGTCCCAGAACAGCCAGTCTGCATTAAATAACTTAACGAGATTCTCTGTCTCACTGTGTACATTTTCAGCAGCCCGATGTTCTTTGCCATCAAGCGACAGCGGCATCCCGACGACAACTAAAGAAATTTCTATGTCCTCCAAGGATTTTCTAATATTTTCATATGTAGCCTTATAGCTGGGTTGGCGCTCTATAATGGCCCAAGGCATCGCCAAAGTCCTATTTGAGTCGGAAACGGCAACCCCTATCCTCTTCTCCCCGAGATCCAATGCCACAACCCGACCATAAGCCATTTTCCCACTTTAGCACCGGGAAAATGAAAACGAGACTTATGTCATTCGCCAAAGCGGAGAAAATGCGGCTGCACCTGACCCTCTATTGTCATCTCTGCAACTTTACTTTGCTGTTTTATCAGCCTGAGGTCTCAAAAAGGAATTCAAGATCTCGAGAGCCTCCCTGATCCTTCCGCTGTCTTTTCCTCCCGCGATCGCCAAGCTGTTTGAGCCTCCGCCGCCGCCTGATATCAAGGGAGCTACGGCAGCGATAATCTCTTTGGCGTCGTAGCCTTTGTCCGGTTTGACCGAAACTACAAGAGATACCTTTTGATTGTCCGATGCCCCTATAAGAGCCACAAAATCCAACGAATGTCCGTTGGAAAGCATCAGGGCTATTTGACGCAGCTCCTCGGGCAAGTAGTTGTCGACCCTGGTGATCAAAGATTTCTGATCGGATTTTGTCAACAGATGTTTGATCTCATCTTGGATCTTTTCTGACTTTAGCTTTTCCAAAGTCTTTTTGGCTACTGATTCGGAACGTTCTAATTTTTCCAAAGAATCAAGGATCTTGTCTCTGGATGTATTGAGTTTTTCCGTAATCCCCTGCAATGTATTATCAAGGGTCCGCAGTTCCCTCAAAGTATTTACCGCCGTGGTAGCTTCTATTCTTCTCGTATTGGCACCTATGGAAGTTTCAGAAATGATATAGAACATGCCTATCATGCCTAGATCCCGGACATGGGTACCGCCGCATAACTCGGTAGAGAAATCGCCCGCTTTCACAACCCTCACTCTTTCTCCGTATTTTTCACCGAAAAAAGCTATGGCCCCGGCCGCTTCTGCTTCATCTCTGCCTGTTTCATAGGTGCTCACCGGTTCGTTGGCAAAAATATGTGAATTTACCAAATCCTCAATTTGAATTTTTTCTTCCAGGGTGAGCGGTGCAAAGTGATTGAAATCAAATCGCAAGCGGTCAGGTGCCACCAACGATCCGTGCTGTTTGACATGACTACCGAGCACCTGGCGCAAAGCAGCGTGCAAGAGATGCGTGGCAGTGTGATTTCTCCTCGTTTGATCGCGTAAGCTCTCGTTTACTTCCAGGTCGACTTCGGCGCCCGCATCAAAGATACCCCCCGTAAAGCGCCCTCTGTGGCTCACGATAAAGAACTGATTCATCTGTGTGTCGGTTACTTCAAATGTCACACCTGACCTGCGAATAATGCCTTTATCACCCACCTGTCCTCCGCCTTCTGGATAAAAGCAAGTGCTATCCAGGATGAGATCGTACTCATCATCTCGAGCCGTGGGAAGTATCTCCAAAACTCTTCCCTTGGATTTTGTCTGGTTATGCCACAGAGATGAAGTCGTTCCATAGTCATGCTGTATTCTTTCAAAAACTTCATGTCCGGTTTCATCATTTTTAGCGAGCTGCTTTCTGTTAGCTCTGGCCATCTCACGCTGGGCATTCATATAAGAACTAAAAGATTCCAAGTCAACTTCTTTGTTGCTTTCATGAACCATTTCAAGAGTCAGTTCTATAGGAAACCCATAGGTATCATGTAACTTAAAAGCAATTTCACCGGGTAAAATAGACTGGCTTTCATTCAGAGCCTGCTGAAGAAGATTTGCACCTGATTTTAGTGTTCTCCGGAAAGTCTCTTCTTCTCTGGACAAAATTTTAGTTATCAAACTTGAGTCATCATAAAGCTTAGGGTAATCATCCTTCATCAATTGCGTAACATAAAGAGCCAGCTCCGGAGTCATCAGATCTCCGTGACCAAGATGGTTTGCCCTCAGGACGGCTCTGCGGATAATTCTCCTCAGTACATAGCCTCTCCCTTCATTGGAAGGGAAAACACCATCTGAAATCAAAAAGGCCATTGCTCGGGCATGATCTGCCAGAATCCTCAAATTGATGATTTCTTTTTTTGATCCGGAAGCAGACAATTTGGCCAAAGAGGCAGCTTTATCCATGATGGGCTTGATGAGTCCCGTGTCAAAAACAGAATCAACCCCTTCCAAGAGGGCCAGTATCCGTTCCAATCCGGCACCGGTGTCAATACTTGGTTTTGGCAAAGGCAACATTTTCCCGTCGGCCAACTTTTCGTATTGCATGAATACCAAATTCCAAATTTCCACAAATCTGTCTTCGCCGCCGAACTTAGGTCCGCCATCCTGGCCGAAACGGCTGCCTTTGTCAAAATAAATTTCAGAGCATGGACCGCACGGACCGGTATCACCCATTTTCCAAAAATTGTCATCCCCCATTACCTGAATCCGATCGTCAGGTATCTTGGCCGTATCTTTCCAAATTTTTATCGAATCTTGATCTGATTCATGCACTGTCACCCATAGCCTGTCTTTGTCAAGGCCAAGAGACTCAGTAACGAATTCCCAGGCATAGGCAATCGCCTCTTCTTTGAAGTAATCTCCAAAACTAAAATTACCCAGCATCTCAAAAAAAGTATTGTGCCTATTGGTCATCCCAACCAACTCGATGTCGAGCATCCTGAAACAGCGCTGTATCGTAGTGGCTCTTGGAAAAGGCGCCTTTTCTTCACCGGTAAAATACGGCTTGAAGGGGACCATGCCGGCTATCGTAAAGAGTAGCCCTTCGTCCGCGGGGATTAATGGCCAAGGTTCTACCGGCACATGGGCTTTATCGGAAAAGTACTTGGTGAAAGAAGCTCTCAACTTCGTGGCGTCCCAACCCAACTTTTAGTCCTTCCTGTGATGCTTAGGTGACCATAGGTTTCATCCCATATCCCACCATAAAGTTTGTTTAAGAAAATTTAGCTGCAGTTATTAAGACTCTAACAAGTTTTTATATCATATATCGATGAATTCGCTAATGAAGGCCGGCGGGATCTGTCAAAGCACGATAACAAAAACACTGCTGTGTTTCATCGTGGCTAGAACTACTACGCTTTATCGCCAGGCTTTGTTCTGACAAAATAAAACTCTTCCAATCCCATCTGGGGCACCTTGTCCATGGGATAAAAACAGCAGAAGCAATCCCTTTGAGAACAATAATTCGCCGCCTCTGCCTGTCCAGCCAACAAACTTTTTACGGCCCAATTGTCAGAACAAGAAAGATGCGATCAGCCCTTATGAAAAATATCGGCAACTGCCGGGCCTCGCTCTTTCCTAAAGAGACTAAAGCTCTCTTCGCAATGCTTGGCGCGCTCCCAAAAAGATAGTAATTGTAAGCCAAAGTATTATCACAATGGCCGCCTGCCATCCTGTTTCGATTCTGGTGACACTACCGTGGTTTAGGACAGCCGGCATAATTTGTCTCAGAGTCGTACCGATGAATGCTTGTCGCCATCCGGGATAAGCTGAAAAGCTTGACAGTATCCCGCCTATGAACAGATCACTGACCAGAATAACACCGATAGCGATTGAGCGCGAACCAAACCAATTGGCAATGCCGAATGATATGACGGTCCATACCAGAACATATAGAATTATCCAAAGGTCGGCTCGGAGAATTACGGAGAAAGTCAATAGCCTGTAATTGGGTCCCAAGAAATAAGAGGCAATTCCAAACAAAACCAAGGTTGTAAGCATAATCCCCGTAATGGCGGTGAGAGATACCAACAATCCCGTAAAGAAAACCGACATTCTGGAGCGACCTGTGGCCACCAAATTCCGCAGCATTCCTACGCCAAGATCACCGACACCGGCTGCGGTACCCAACAGGACTCCCGCCACTGAAGACAAAAAAGCCATAATAGAGGATAATCCCCCAAATTTATTTATCGTTCCCAGCGGTGAAAATCTGACCGGATCTGTTATGTGTAATATTTCCATCACCAGCGCAATTATAAATATGATCCCAAAGGAAAGTAACCAAGCTGCTATATAGAGTCCTCTCCTATGGGTAAGACTGTACATAGTAGCTGTAAAAAAATTCATCTGTTTTACTTTGATACTGCTCTTATCAGCGGCTGAAAAAGTTGACGTTCCTCCTGCCATATCATTTTCACCGCCGGCAGCGACAGCTCTGCTCCCGGCATTTCCTAGCATATATATAGGTTCTTTTGATCTAGCCATTCAATATAATCCTATCTGAGAAACAATTCTTTGTAAGTAACATCACCGTCATATGACTGTTAGCCCAACTTTCGCAAATTCCCACTAAATTCTCTTATTTATCCTGGGATTTAGTGGATTTTGGGGTATCTGATTGATATAAGTGCTGGTAGTTGAGTTGGGGATTCTCTAGATCGTGAATGTA
>Ga0078972_1002375_pt1 | contig 62633 bp, 55 predicted proteins | sample YelNatPaOPGAMG01_FD_67568 | JGI IMG/M metagenome (GOLD analysis project Ga0078972, IMG submission 67568) | Hot spring thermophilic microbial communities from Obsidian Pool, Yellowstone National Park, USA - OP-RAMG-01 (SPADES assembly) (version 2) | ecosystem: Environmental > Aquatic > Thermal... | reverse complement strand
CGCGCTTGCGTTCGCCGCCAATAACACGGGCGGGCGCCCCGCCGCGCCCGGCTCCGCCGCGCTTGCGATCGCTGCCAATTGAACGGGCAGGCGACCCGCCGCGCCCGGCTCCGCCGCATTGCCTGTTTACCATTGGCGCATGCCGGTACCCGCCCCCAGTCCCGACGCGCGCGCGGTCGTCACCGGAGCCTCGCAGAACATCGGTGCAGCGCTGGCCACCGAACTCGCGGCACGCGGATACAGCCTGATCATCACCGCCCGACGCGAGGAACTGCTCAACGAGTTGGCCGCCCGCCTGTCCGACAGGTACCGGGTCGCCGTCGACGTGCGCCCCGCCGATCTGGCCGACCCGGCGGATCGGGCGAAGCTGTGCGAGGAACTCGCCGCGCGTCCCATCTCCATCCTGTGCGCCAACGCCGGCACCGCGACCTTCGGTCCGGTCAGGGACCTCGACCCTGCGGGCGAAAAGGCCCAGGTCCAGCTGAATGCGGTCGCGGTGCACGACCTCACGCTGGCCGTGCTGCCCGGCATGGTGGCGCGCAGGGCCGGCGGCATCTTGATCTCCGGCTCGGCGGCGGGCAACTCGCCGATTCCCTACAACGCGACGTACGCGGCCACCAAGGCGTTCGCGAACACCTTCAGCGAATCGTTGCGCGGGGAACTGCGCGGCTCCGGTGTGCACGTGACACTGCTGGCGCCGGGCCCGGTGCGCACCGATCTGCCCGACGACGCCGAGGCCTCGCTGGTGGAAAGACTGGTCCCCGACTTCCTGTGGATCTCCACCGAGCACACCGCCCAGGCCTCGCTGGATGCGTTGCAACGCAACAAGATGCGCATCGTGCCGGGCCTGACCTCCAAAGCCATGTCGGTGGCCAGCGGGTACGCCCCGCGCGCCGTCGTCGCGCCCATCGTCGGCAGCTTCTACAAGAAACTCGGCGGCGGCTAGTGGCGCCGGGCGCTACTTCCGGCGACGCCCCCCGGTGCCGAAGATGTTGCGGACGATCTCGCGTACGCCGGTATTGACGGCGCTCTTCACGGTCGGGTTCTTCAGCACCTCCTCCCACGTCGCGGGGCCTTTCGGCTCGTAGGGGGCAGGCATCGGCGGAATCTCGATGTCGTCCCCGGGCAGGGGGTCGTACCGGCCCCGCGGCTGCTCCGGGCGGGGCGCTTCGCGTGTCGGCTCCGGCTCGCGCTCGATGGTCTTGCCGTACTTGGCCTGCAGCGGACTGGATTTGGCCGCGGCGGCGATCGCATCGGTGCCGATCGCGGCCATCAGCGAGCGGGGTGCGCGCATGCGTGTCCACGCCACCGGCGTGGGTGCGCCCTGCTCCGACAACACGGTGACGACGGCCTCGCCGATCCCCAGCGACGTCAACGCCGACTCCAGGTCGTAGACATCGGTTTTGGGATAGGTGCGGACGGTCTTGCTGAGCGCCTGCTGGTCGTCGGGGGTGAACGCCCGCAGCGCGTGCTGGATGCGGGCGCCCAGCTGGGACAGCACGTCGTTGGGCACGTCGGTGGGCAACTGGGTGCAGAAGAACACCCCCACGCCCTTGGAGCGGATCAGCTTGACGGTTTGTTCGACCTGCCCGAGAAAGGCCTTGGAGGCGTCGCTGAACAGCAGGTGCGCCTCGTCGAAGAAGAAGACCAGCTTGGGCTTGTCCACGTCACCGACCTCGTCCAGCCCGGCGAACAACTCGGCGAGCAGCCACATCAGGAAGGTGGAGAAGATGACCGGGCGCAACGATTGACCGCCGAATTCCAGCAGCGAGATGACTCCCTGACCCTGGTCGTCGACGCGCAGCAGGTCGTGCGGGTCGAGCTTCGGCTCGCCGAAGAAGGTGTCACCGCCGTCGCCGGCGAGATTCACCAACGTTCGCAGGATGACTCCCGCCGTCGTCGACGAGACCCCGCCCAGGTCTTTCAGGTCGGCCTTGCCCTCGTCGCCGGCCAGGTGGCTGATCACGCCGCGCAGATCGTCCAGGGTGACGAGCGGACGGTCGGCCTGCTTGGCCCAATGAAAGATCAACCCGAGTGTCGACTCCTGGGTCGCGTTGAGCCCCAATACTTTCGACAGCAGGACCGGACCGAAACCGGCAACGGTCGCCCGCACCGGCACGCCGACGCCACCGGTTCCCAGCGACAGAAACTCCACCGGGAACGCCGCCGGCTCCCAGTCGTCGCCGGTGTCCTTCGCCCGCGCGGCAGTCTTGTCGTTGGCCTCCCCCGGTCGGGACAAACCCGACAGGTCGCCTTTCACGTCGGCCATCAGCACGGCCACGCCCGCGGCGCTGAGCTGCTCGGCGATCAGTTGCAGCGTCTTGGTCTTGCCGGCTCCGGTCGCCCCGGCTACCAGGCCGTGCCTGTTGATCGTGGCCAGCGGGATGCGAATCTGCGCGGACGGGTCGGCGACGCCGTCGACGACGACGCTGCCCAGTTCCAGCGCCCGGCCATCGACGGCGTAGCCGCCGGCGATCCGTTGCGCGGCTGTCGCCGCTGATTCGGTACCCATGTGCTGCGCCCTCTTTCCGATCGTCACCCGCTCGGCAAACTCACCCTACTTGTCAGGGGGACGCGGGAGCGATGGCTCGCGTACGCATACGCTGAGCGCTGTGGTGGACGAATTGGTGTGGATCGACTGCGAGATGACCGGCCTGGACTTAGGTTCGGACAAGCTGATCGAGATAGCGGTCCTGGTCACCGACCCCGACTTGAACATCCTGGGCGATGGCGTCGACGTCGTGATCCACGCCGACGACGCCGCGCTGTCGGCGATGATCGACGTGGTCGCCGACATGCATTCGCGCTCCGGGCTCACCGACGAGGTCAAAGCGTCCACCGTCGACCTGGCGGCCGCCGAGGCGATCGTGATGGACTACATCGGCAACCACGTCAGACAACCGAGGAGCGCGCCATTGGCGGGCAACTCCATCGCCACCGACCGCTCCTTCATCGCCCGCGACATGCCCGCCCTGGACTCGTTCCTGCACTACCGGATGATCGACGTGAGTTCGATCAAGGAGCTCTGCCGGCGCTGGTACCCACGCATCTACTTCGGCCAGCCGGCCAAGGGACTCACCCACCGGGCCCTGGCCGACATCCACGAGTCCATCCGCGAGCTCCAGTACTACCGCCGGACCGCCTTCGTCTCGCCGCCGGGGCCCTCCACCAGCGAAATCGAGGCGGTCGCCGCCCAGCTGGCGGGCAGAAACGACCCACCGCAACCAATCGATTCGGCCCCCGGGCCACCAACCGGCTAGTATCGACGTCGCCGTTCGTTGGCCCCGCTACGGGACCGGCCCGGCGCCATGGTGAGTGTAGTTCAGCTGGTAGAGCACCAGGTTGTGATCCTGGAAGTCGCGGGTTCGAGCCCCGTCACTCACCCCACAGGTCAGACGTGCACTTCCTCGCCGGAAAACCCGTGCACAACCTGCCGCATCTGTAACATCTATTCAGCGCGACGCCGGTGCCCGCAATCTCCGGTGTTTGCTGGCTTCCTGCCGACACGCCGGGTTCAATCCGCTGTTCCGACCGCGGTGTTCGTCACCCGACGGCAATGACACACGGGTTCAACAATGCTATTGAAAGTGCTAGTCAGCTGGGTTAGCGTGTTACCGCTAAGCTTATTGAGCTGCGGAATCGCGGAACCCGATGGGCAGCACCTTAAAACAAGGTTCGCTCCACGCCACCCGATTTCTTCTGCTCGGCAAATCACGAAATTCGCCGTGGGAGAGCGCCGATGGAACTCGTTGCTGGTAGCGGATGACCGTTGACATAAAGTTTGCTGGCGGCGATGCCGACCGCGCCGCGATGCCTCCCCGACACGAACCCGTTCGGTTCGACGATCACGACCGGGGCGGCGGCAGCACCGGCACCGGCACCGACGGCATCGACGCCATCCGCGACTGGACCATCGGGTACGTCAAACGTCACCCGCTGGCCTCGCTGACCACCGTCGGCGAGCAGTTCGTCCTCGGCGTGCGCACCATCCAATATTTCTGCGCCGACCTGGTCACCGGGCGCTTCCCGTGGCGCGAGTTCGTCCGGCAGGGCGCCTTCATGGCCGGCACCGCGGTGCTACCGACGGTTCTGGTGGCGCTGCCGATCAGCGTCACCCTCTCGGTGCAGTTCGCTTTGCTGGCAGGCCAGGTCGGAGCCACCTCGCTCGCGGGCGCGGCAAGCGGTCTCGCGGTCATCCGTCAGGGCGCGTCGATGGTCGCCGCGATCCTCATGGCCTCGGCGGTCGGGTCGGCCATCACCGCCGACCTCGGTTCGCGGACCATGCGGGAAGAGCTCGACGCCATGGAGGTGATGGGCGTATCGGTCATCCGCCGTCTCGTCGTACCGCGCTTCGCCGCCGCCATCATGATCAGCTTCGCGCTCACCGGAGTCGTGTGCTTCGTCGGATTCTTCGCCAGCTACATGTTCAACGTGTACTTCCAGAACGGAGCGCCGGGCAGCTTCGTGGCGACGTTCGCGTCGTTCGCGACGCCCGGCGACATGATCCTGGCGCTGCTGAAGGCGGTCATCTTCGGCGCCATCGTCGCCGTGGTGTCAGGCCAGAAAGGCCTGTCCACCAAGGGCGGCCCGACCGGGGTCGCGAACTCGGTGAACGCCGCAGTGGTCGAGGCGATCCTCGTCCTGATGATCGTCAACGTCGCCATCAGCCAGCTCTACGTCATGCTCTCGCCCAGAACGGGTCTGTGACGTGACGAGCTCCACCTACGCGCCGCTGGCGCCCATCACGGGCCGCGTCATCCGGCTCTATCGGCGGTCCACCATGCCAGTCGTCCGGCTGGGACACATGCTGGTCTTCTTCATTCGGGCGCTGGTCGCCGTGCCGATCGCCGCACGCCACTACCGCACCGAATTCCTCAAACTGCTGTCGAACATCACCTGGGGCAACGGCTCGCTGGTGGTCGGTGGCGGCACCGCCGGTGTGGCCGTCGTCCTGGGGGTCACCGTCGGTGCGCTCGTCGGCATCGAGGGCTACAACTTTCTCGAACTGCTCGGCCTCGGCCCCGCGACCGGCTTCGTCTCGTCGTTGGTCAACACCCGCGAGCTGGCACCGCTGATGGCCGCGATGGCGTTTGCGATACAGGGCGGCTGCCGGTTCACCGCCCAGCTGGGATCCATGCGCATCGCCGAAGAGATCGACGCCATGGAATCGCTTGCCATCCGCCCGATCCCGTTCCTGGTGACAACCCGGCTGATCGCCTCGGTCATCGCGATAGTGCCCCTGTACGCGGCGTGCCTGGCGATCGGCTACCTGAGCACCGAGCTGGTGGTGGGACTCAGCGGTGGCGGTTCGACGGGCTCCTATCTGCATTACTTCTCGATGATGCTGGCCGGCAAGGACATTGCCTATTCGCTGGTCAAGGCCGTCGTCTTCGTGTGGATCGCGTCCACGATCCAGTGCTACTACGGGTTCTACGCGAGTGGGGGTCCCGAGGGTGTGGGGGTGGCGGCCGGACACGGCATGCGCGCCAGCATCACCGTGATCATCATGGTGAACATGCTGCTCACCATGACGCTTTACGGCGTCGACTCCGGCGCGAGGTTCGGCGGGTAGGTGATCGCGGATGCCGAATTCCTTTGAGCTGGACGGGCGCGGCCCGTCGGACCGGCAGCTGCTCGGCTGCGGAGTGGCGGTCCTCGTGGTCGCGAGCCTGGTCACCGCAGCCCTGTTGCTCAAGTCGACCGGCCGGCTCAACGACTACGTGAAGGTCGTCGCCGACCTGGTCAACGTCGGCGACGGCTTGCCCGAGAAGTCCGACGTGAAGTACCACGGGGTGCTCGTGGGCACCGTGGACAGCGTCGTCCCCGCGGCGTACGGGAAGCCGAACTACGTCCGGATCGACCTCAAACCCGGCTACGCCACGTCGATCCCGGCATCGGTCACCGCTCGGGTCGTGCCCAGCAACATCTTTGCGGTGTCGTCGGTTCAGCTGGTGGGCAACGGACCGGGACCCGTCATCCGGCCCGGCGCCCACATCCCCGAAGACACCCGCCTGCCGACGGTGCTGTTTCAGACCACCATCGGCAAGCTGCGAAACCTGCTCACCGCGACCGGCCGCGGCCGCGAAGACAAGTCCGTGGGCATCATGGCCGCGCTCGCCGCGGCCACCGAACATCGCCGCGTGGCGCTGGTGGACGCCGGCAAGAAGCTGGATCACCTGATCGACCAACTCAATTCGCTGGTCGCCACCGACACGGGTCCGTCGACACTGTCCGCGCTCGTCGACGCGACCCGGGGGCTGGAGGCCACGGCCCCGGATCTTTTCGACGCGCTGCACCGGGCCATCGAGCCGATGCAGACCTTCGCCGAGACGCGCGCACAGCTGGAGTCGATGTTCTCGGGCACCGACCACACGCTGGGCACCACGCATCAGTGGCTGTACGACCACGTCGACCAGTTGGTCCGCATCACCACCGACTTCACGCCCGTGCTGGGTGTGCTGGCGCTGAAGGCCGACGTCTTCCTTCCGGCCGCCGTCAAGATCGACAACCTGGCCACCAGGTTCATGGACGACGTCTGGATGCCGGACCGCGAACTCGCCAACGGGCGGGTCAACATCTCGTTCACCCCCTCCTACTCCTACACGCGTGCGGACTGCCCGCATTACGGCGAGCTCAAGGGGCCCAGCTGCTTCACCGCGCCGCTGGTCCCGGTCCGGCCGGACCTGCCGGAAGTGCTGCTGCCGCAGAACTATCAGCCGCCCAAGGACCTCGCGCCGCCGCCGGGAACCGTCGTCGGGCCCGACGGCAACCTGATCGCCGTCGGTCCGCCGCTGATCAACGCGGCTCCCAACCTGCAGGACCCCAATCCGCCTCTGCCGGCGGGGGTCACACCGTCGCCGCCGGTCCCGGGGTCCGCCAATCCGGACAATGCGCCGCACGCCGCGACGCCGGGATCGGTTGCGCCGTCGTCGTTCGGCGGCAACGTCGGGCCCGTCGGCAGCCAGGAGGAGCGAAACCTGTTGACCGCGATCACCGGCCGGCCCGCGACGGTGGCCACTGAGCTGCTGCTCGGTCCGATCGCCCGCGGCACGACGGTGTCGCCGGCCCGCGCGGCCGCGGCGGGGAGGCCGAAGTGAAGTTCCGCGCGCCGCTGATCGGCCTGTCGCTCTTCATGGTGGCCGCGATAACCGTCACATGGCTGGTCTACGTCAGTCTGCGCCGCGACGTGGCCGGAAAGACGACGTCGTATTCGGCGGTCTTCACCGATGTGTACGGGCTTCGCGAAGGTGACGACGTCCGCATGGCCGGGGTGCGGGTGGGCCGCGTCCAAAAGATCGACCTCGACGGCAAACTGGCGAAGGTCTCGTTCGTCGTGCAAGACGGCCAGCCGCTGTTCGGTAACACCGTCGCCTCGGTGACCTACCAGAACATCGTCGGTCAGCGTTACCTCGGGCTGTCGTTGGGCACCGAAGGCAGTCCCGGCCGGCTGGCACCCGACAGCGTCATCCCGCCGGAACGCACCGAACCCTCCTTCGACGTCACCGCGCTGCTCAACGGCTATGAGCCGCTGTTCAGCCTGTTGAACCCGCGCGACGCCGACAATCTCACCAAAGCGCTGATCGAGTCATTGCAGGGCGACACCCCGTCGCTTGCCGCGCTGGTCAGCCAAACCACAACGCTCACAGAGACGTTCGCCGGACGGGATCAGGAGCTCGGCGATCTGATCGCCACTCTCAACAAGGCGGTGGGCAATCTCGCCCGGCAGAACGCGGACCTCGACGGCATCCTCACCGCGACCCGCGACACGGTGTCCACCCTCGACGGGCGGCGTCCGGAACTGGTGGCGGCGGTGGGTTCGCTGGCGCGGGTGACGGGCCGCCTGGCGACGTCGGCCAGGGACGTCTACCCGTCGTTCGCCGAACTGATGGAACGCAAGCCCGGTTTCGTCCGGCACCTGCTCGGCGTCGAACCCCAGGTGGGTTTCTTCGCCGACAACATTCCGCTGGTGCTCAAGGGGCTCACCCGGATGGGCAACCAGGGCGCCTACGGCAACGGCTACGCGTGCGATGCGAACCTGTTCGGGTTCTTCCCCGGCCTCAACGACGTCGTGCCGATCATCGTCGACGCCGCCACGCCCGGGAACAAGGCGATGCACACCCCGAAGTGCAGACACAATGGCTGATTTCCCGATGATTAATTCCTGGCTGCGTCGCCTGACTCGGCGCAAGCGCGCGCTGGAGAGCTACAACACGACGTGGCTCGGCTTCATCGCCGTCGCGGTGGTCGCGGTGGTGATCGGGACCATGGTGACCGTGCATATGCTCGGAATGGGCTACCGGCACTACACGGCGGAGTTTCTGCAGGCGGCGTCGCTGCGGGTCGGGAATCCGATCACCGTAGCGGGTATACCGGTCGGCACGATCAGCAGCATGAAACTCGCCGGCGACCACGTCGAAGCGGGTTTGAAGATCCGCGACGACCTGGTGCTCGGCAGGCAGTCGAAAGCCGTGATCAAGGTGGCCACCATCCTGGGGTCCCGCTACCTCGCGGTAGAACCCGGCGGTCCCGGTTCGCTGCCGGGCGGCACCTTCGACTTGGCGCACACGTCGGTTCCCTACGATCTGCAGGCCGCATTGAAGGACGCCACAACCACTTTCGAGCAGGTCGACTCGGACAGGTTCGCGCAGTCGCTGGCCATGCTCGGCAAGCAGCTGGAAAAAATGCCCGCGGTGATACCCGAGGCCATGGCGAACATCGACACCCTGTCGTCGATCATCGCCCGGCGGCGCGATCAGCTGGGCGAGCTGCTCAAGAGCACCGAGCAGGTCACCAACACGTTGCGCCGTCAGCAGGCCAACGTCGGCAGCCTGATCAACCAGGGGCAGGACCTGCTGGGCCAATTCGTCGCGCGGCGCGCCGTTTTCCACGCGATGATGCGGTCCCTGACGAGCCTGGTCGACATCATGAGCAAGATTCTCGTCAACGACCGGCCGGAGTTGGATTCGCTCATCAAAGACACGCGCGACATGACCGACATCATCGCCCAGCACGACGACCTGCTGCGCAACATGCTGCAGGTCAGCCCCGTCATGTTGCGTCAGGTCGCCAACATGAGCGGGGACGGGAACGCCATCAACTTCACCGCGTCCGGTGGCGCGCTCATCGATTCGTGGATGTGCGCAATCAGCGGCCGCGCCAAGCAGTTCGGGATGATCCCGTACTTCAAGGACTGTAAGTGAACGGGAACTGCAAGTGAACAGGAGCAAAGCCGCCAAGACCGGCGTCAGGATCAGGGTCGTCGCTGTCGCGGCCGCCGTCGCCGCGGTGCTCGCGACGGTCGGCGTCGGGTGGGGGTACTTCGGCGCCAGGCAGGACCCGATCATCGTGACGGCCCAATTCGACAGCGCCTCAGGCCTGTACGAGGGCAACGTGGTGGCGGTGCTGGGCATGCCGGTGGGCAAGATCACCAAGATCAGACCGCGGGGTGGCTACGTCGAGGTGGAGTTCACCGTCGACCGCAACGTCAAGGTCCCCGCCGACGCGCAGGCCGTCACGGTGTCCACGTCCATCCTCACCGACCGCCAGATCGAGCTCACCCCGCCCTACCGGGGCGGGCCGGTCCTGGAAAACCACGACACCATCGGCCTGACCCGCACCAAGACGCCCGTCGAATTCAGCAGGGTCCTCAGCGTTCTCGACCGGGTGACCAAGTCGCTCGAAGGCGACGGCCACGGCGGAGGCCCGCTGGCCGACGTGATCGACAGCGGCGCGGCGGTCGTCGACGGCAACGGCGCGAAGATGAAAGAAGCACTCGCCGAGCTGTCCGAGGCGATGCGGCTGAGCAGCGACGGCGGCGCGCAGACCCGCGAGCAGATCACCACGATCATCAAGAATGTCAGCTCGCTGCTGCAGGCGGCGGCCACCAACGACGCCAAGCTGCGGCAGTTCGCGTCGACCATCCACCTGGCCAGCCAGGTCCTCGACGACGAGGAGATCGGAACGGGCACCACCGGAAAGAGGCTCGACCAACTGGTCCAGCAGGCCGCCGATCTGCTCGACGCCCACCGCGACAGCATCAGGCAGGCGACTCTCAACGGCAACACCCTGGCCAAGACGGCGACGGACAACCGGCGCGAGCTCGCCGAATTGCTCGACCTGGCACCGATGGTGGCCGACAACGCCTACAACTCCATCGACCAGGCCAACGGTTCCCTGCGCGGGCACGCCCTCATCGACAGGATCGTGTTCGACGGCCAGTACGCCAAGGAGATCTGCAACATGATGGGCCTGCGGCAACTGGGCTGCAGCACCGGGACCCTGCAGGACTTCGGACCCGATTTCGGGCTCACCTACGTGCTGGACGGCATGGCGGCGATGGGGCAGAAATGACGACCGCACGCCGCAAACCCGCCCCCGCGATCGTCGCGATCGTCGCGGCCACGGCGGTCCTCAGCTCGGGATGCGCCACGAACGGGCTTGCCAGCGTCCCCCTTCCGGCCCCCGGCTTGAGTTCTGCGGGGTACCGGCTGACCGCGATCTTCGCCAACGCGCTCAACCTGCCGACGAAGGCCAAGGTGAAGCTCGCCGGCGCCGACGTGGGCGAGGTCGAGTCCATGATCGCCCGCAACTACACCGCGGTGACCACGCTGCGCATCAGCGCGGGCGTCCAACTGCCTGCGGGCAGTAGGGCCGAATTGCGCACCGCCACACCATTGGGCGACGTGTTCGTGGCGTTACAGCCACCCCCGGCGACCCAACCGAACGCGGCCATGTTGCACGACGGCGACACCATCGGCCTGCAGTCTACGGCGGCGTCCGCGACGGTCGAGTCGCTGCTGAGCTCGGCGGCCGTGCTGGTCAATGGCGGGGCGGTGCGCAACTTCACCAACCTCATCAACGGAGTCGGCCGGGCGACCGGTGACCGGGGCCAGGCGCTGGCGGGTCTGATCCGCAAGTCGAACCGGCTGCTGGGCACGCTGGACTCCCGCTCCGGGCAGATGTCGACCGCGATGACCGAGATGACGCGCCTCGCCGGCGAAATCGACGCCAAAGAGCGCACCATCACCGACCTGATCACGGCCGCGGGCCCCGGCACCGACGCCCTGGCCGCCAACACCACCGAACTGTCCAACCTGGCCGTCCAAGCCGGTGACACCGCCCGGCTGCTGGCCAGGTTCCCGTCGATCGGGGGAACCGACACCAGCGGCCGCAGCATGATCCGCGACCTGAACACGCTCGCCGGCGCCTTCAACGACGTTGCGGTGAGCCCCGATACCAGCTGGCTGCCCCTCAACCGGATGCTTCCCCCGCTGATCAAGTCGACGTCCGGTTTCGCGGTCGCCGGCGCCGGCAGCGCCGACCGGCTGGTGCTCGGATCGATACCCGACATCGGGTTCGGCGGCGACATCGGGCTGCACGGACCACACCGGTACAACTGGAACCAGTTCATCGGCTCGTTGAAGTACACATTGTGGCGCCTTCAGGAACGGGTGGTGGGGCGGGGGCCGAACTCACCGCAGCTGCCGGTGATACCGGACCCGAACGTGCCGGGGGCAATCGTGCCCGCGCCCGCGCCTTCCCCTGTCCCTGTTCCTGCCCCGGCCCCGCCGGCCCCCGGCCCGGGACCACAGCGGTGATCGCCACGACCGCCGACGCCCTCGTCCGCCTGGTGCGGGCGGGGCACCGGCGGCAGACGTGGCTCTCGGTGGCCGGCCTGGCGCTGACCCTGGTCCTCGCGACCGCCTACCTGCTGGCCGGCGCACTGCGGGTGACGCCGTTCGCGTCGTCTTATCGGGTCACCGTGCAGTTGCCGGAATCCGGTGGGCTGCTGCCCAATCAGGACGTCGCGCTGCGCGGGGTGCGCATCGGGCACGTCCAGTCTCTGCAGCTCACCGACCGAGGCGCCGATGCCGTGGCCACCATCACCTCGGACGTGCAGATCCCGGCGTCCAGCGTCGTCCACGTGGCGGAGCTGTCCGCCGGCGGCGAGCAATCGCTGAACTTCGAGGCCGAATCCGACGCCGGACCGTATCTGCACGACGGCAGTGTCATCGGGCTGGACCGCACCACCGTTCCGCTGAGCATGGCGCGGTTGCTCGCCGACGCCGACGGCATGCTGGCACAGGTCGATCCCCGCAAGATGGAGCTGATCAAGAAGGAACTCAGCCTGACCAAACAGGGCCCGCGCAAGTTGGCCGACATCGTCGACGGCGGCACGTTCCTGCTGTCGACGCTCGATTCCGTGCTGCCCGAAACCACCAGCATCATCAAGACCAGCCGGGTGGTGCTGACCCTGGCGGCCGACAAGAACGCCGGCCTGGCCGCGGCCACGACGGGCCTGGACCGCACACTGGCCGGCGTCGCCCGGATGCAGGGCGGATACCGCCGTTTGATCCAGCGGGCGCCGCACGCCCTCTCGGCCGTCGACAACCTGTTCGCCGACAACTCCGACACGATGGTGCAACTGCTGGCCAGCGCGGCCAGCAGTGCGCAGCTTCTCTACCTGCGGGTACCGGCGCTCAACGCGCTTTTCCCCGATTATCGCGGGTCGCTGCTGGACGCCCTGGCCAGCACGATGCACGACCACGGCATCTGGGCGACGGCCGACTGGTACCCCCGCTACGCGTGCGACTACGGCACGCCGGCGTTCGCGCCCTCCAACGCCGACTACCCCGAGCCGTTCATGTACACCTACTGCCGCGACGACGATCCCGCCGTCGAGATCCGCGGAGCCAAGAACGCGCCGCGGCCGGCCGGCGACGACACCGCGGGCCCGCCGCCGGGCGCGGACCTGGGTCGCAGAACCGATCCGACGCCGAAGGGCCGCTACACGATTCCCACCCCGTACGGCGGCCCGGTTCTGCCGATAGAGCCGCCGCACTGAGACCGACACCCGTCCAGCCAAGGAGATGACGATGGCCACGACGACCGAGAACGAACTCGACACCGATACCGGGGAGGAAAAGCCCGAGCCCGCAGCCGAAGACACCGAGCCGGGCAAGGCCGGAGCCGAGGCCGCCGAGCCCGGCGATGAGGGCGACGACGAGCCCGTCCCGCCCAAACGTGACGGCGCCAAACGTGACGGCGCCAAACGTGACGGCGCCAACCGGCGCAGGCGACCGTGGCGCCACTACCTGCGCCGCGGCGCGCTCCCGCTGTTGCTCGTCGCCTCGCTTGCGATGTCCGGTTTCCTCGGCTGGAAACAATGGCAGGAGCACCAGGTGCACCAGGCCGGCCAGCAGGCCCTGCAGGCGGCTCTCAAGTACGCGCAGGTGTTGACGAGCATCGACTCCACCAACGTCGACCAGAACTTCAAGGACGTGCTCGACGGCGCCACCGGCGAGTTCAAGGACATGTACAGCCAGTCCAGCGTCCAGCTTCGGCAGCTGCTGATCGACAACAAGGCCACCGCACACGGCGTCGTGGTGGACTCCGCGATCCAGTCCGAATCCACCGGCAAGGTTGTGGTCCTGGTCTTCATCGACCAGACGGTCACCAACATGGCGGTACCCGATCCGCGGATCGACCGCAGCCGGATCAAGATGACCATGGAAAAGGTCGACGGTCGCTGGCGGGCAAGCAAAGTCCAGCTCCTCTGACCGGCCAGGCCGTCGAATGATCATCAGAACACTGATCGCGCTGTCCGCATTGGTCACCGCCGCAACGGTTCCCGGCGCGGCCACCGCGCGGGCCTCGGCGCCGTCCTTCTGCGGCGAGCTGGGCGGCGACTGGGACGGTCAGTACTGCCACACCACGGTCGTCTCCGAACGCCAGGCCGTCCGGGACATCAAGGTGGCCGTGCCCGGCGATCTCGTCGACAACCCCACCGCGGGTCCGGTGGTGCGCGACTATCTGCGCAACCTGGTCAACAACTGGAAGACCGTCGGCGCCCACATGGTCGCGGACAGCTACGGCGAGGAGAACTACCAGGTCTCCCGGCACGGCAACCTGCTCAGTGCGGTGTTCCACGAGGACTACCACGCCGACGGGCCCAAGCCCAACAACGCCTATCGGACGTTCACCTTCGACATGGCGCGCGGCCGGCGACTGGCGCTGTCGGACGTGGCATCCGATCCACTCACGACGATCCCGTCGCTGGGTCAGCCGTTCATCGAGGCCGCGCTCAATGCGGCCCCGCCGCCGCATGATCCGGGGACCTACCCGTTCACCGCCGACCGGTGGACCCCGGACAAGGTCTATTCCGGCGCCTACAAGGCGTGGGCGCTGACCCCCGACGAGTTGGTCCTCTACCTGCCCGACTACCCGGTGGGCCACGACGAACCGGTCAACTTCACGCCGGGCGCGTTGCAGTGGTTCATGGACGGCGGCACCGTCGAAGCCCACATCCCGCTGTCGGCGCTGGGATCGGTGCTGCGCGTCTGAGTCAGGTGTTGGCGTTGCCGGCCTTCCACACCGGCCAGGGAATGTTCCAGTCGCCCAGGCCCTCGGTGCCGGGCAGCGTCGGGCCCACGGTGTTGACGACCTCGACGATGTCGCCGCGCTTGATGTGGTCGTAGAACCACTCGGCGTTGGCGGGGCTCACGTTGAGGCAGCCGTGGCTGGTGTTGGTGTGACCCTGGGCACCCACCGACCACGGCGCGGAGTGCACGAACACCCCGCTGTAGGACATCTGCGTGGCCCAGTCCACCTCGGTGCGATATCCGTTGGGCGAGTTGACGGGAACCCCGTAGGTCGAGGAGTCCATGATGATGTGCTTGAACCGCGAGCCGACGATGTAGATGCCGTTGGCCGTCGGAGCGCTGTCCTTGCCCATCGACGTCGGCATGGTCTTGACGACGTCGCCGTTGACCCGCACGGTGATCATCTTGGTGCTGTCGTCGGCGGTCGCGACCACCTCATCGCCGACGGTGAAGTGGGTCTTGACGTTGTCCTCGCCGAACATCCCGTCACCCAGGTCGACGCCGTAGGTGTTGACCGCCACGTCGATGGCCGTGCCGGGCTTCCAGAAATGCTCTGGGCGCCAACGCACCTCGCGGTTGTTCAGCCAGTAGAACGCGCCCTCCACGGGTGGGTCGGTGGTGATGGTGATGGCCTTCTGGGCCGCGGCGCGGTTGCCGATGTTCTCGTCGAAGCGGATCGCCACCGGCTCGCCGATGCCCACCACCTCGCCGTCGCCCGGGTAGACGTAGGGCATGGTCAGGTGAGCGGGCGAACTCGTCTGGAACGTCATCTGCCGGGTCGCCGCGCCGCCCAGGCCCAGCGCCCGGGCGGTCAGCGTGTAGCGCCGGTTGTACCCGAGCGGCTCGGTGGTCGACCAGCGCAGCCCGTCGGGGGTGAGCCGGCCGCTGATGGATCTGCCGTTCTCGTTGACCATGGTGACCGACGCCAGCACGCCGTCGGCGACGGTGACCGCCACCGGCGCGTCCACGGTCACACCGACCGCGCCGTCGGTCACCGAGGCGGTGAGCTTGGGGACCAGCAGATCGGCGAACGGCGTGCCCTTGTCGACGATGACGTTCGCCGGCGCAGCCCGGTGGCCGCCGCTGCAGCCGGCGCCGAACACAGCAATCGTAAGCGCCAGCGCGACCAGCCACGATCGGCGTATCCGCAAAGCCGCCATCGAGTGACCTTTCACATCATCCTGCCTGCTCCGGTCACCACTGACCCGCATGGTTGCAAGCATTCTAAGGGGTTCGCCGGCACCGCAGTGACGACCCGAAGGCGGCGATTTCGGGCACAAGTCGGTCACCTCCGGGACCCATCGCGGGTCCGCGCCGACACCGGGCGCCCGCCGCCGTTGCGCTAGCCTGGGAACATCCGGCAATTTCGCCCCGCGGCGGGATGCCTGTTATTGTCGCAAACGCGGTCGTGACCGACCGAAAGCGCCGTTAGCTCAGTTGGTAGAGCAGCTGACTCTTAATCAGCGGGTCCGGGGTTCGAAACCCTGACGGCGCACCACATCGCGTATCGCCTTCGGCGGGTTCGGCCGTCCCGCTTACCGGACACGTGCTCAACGCGTTCGCGTACAGTTCTCGCATGAGCAATCTCGGTCATCCGACCTTCGTCGGGCCGATATCCCGGTTCTCATGCCAGCCGCACGTCCCCGCCGGAAGCCTCCAGCCGCTGCTGACACGGATGCTACCGACGGCGATCGCCATCGTCAGCGCGGCGACGATCACCGCAGCCGCACCGGCGCACGCCGACGAGAGCAACTTCATCCCGGACCTGCAGGCGCGGGGCGTGCCGATCATCGGCTTCAACGCCCCCCAGGTCATGACCGGCCGGGGCTACACCATCTGCGCCCAGCTGCGCAACGGCGAGTCGCCAGAGACCGCCGCCGGCGAGTTCGGGCTCTATTTCTGGGGCCCGACGCTGGTCGAGGTGGCCCAGCAGGACCTGTGCCCGGACACATTGCATTCGACGTCTCACTGAAACAGATTCTGCTACAGCGTCTTTCGCTGGCTCCGCGGTCAGCGGTCCCTGATTCTGCGGATCACCACGACCATGACGACCGATGAGACACCAACCAGGGAAACGATCACCACCGGCTTCTTCACGAATTCGATCGCCCGGGCCTTGATGTCGTCGGCGAGGCGGCGGGGGTTGGCGCGCTCGGCGAGCGAATCGACGGTGGCCGCCAGCTGGTCGCGCGCGCGGTCGATCTCCTGCTTGATGGCCTCGGGATCCCGATCCGCCACGTCTCTGTCCTCCAAGTCCGCTTGGTGCACGTCAGGCACTACCCTAGATCAGCTGGCGCCGATGCCGACGCGGCGGTGAACAGAAAGGGAAGAACCTTGACCGAGACCACGCGGCTGGCGCCGGGTGACAAAGCGCCCGCCTTCAGCCTGCCCGATGCCGACGGCAACACGGTGTCGCTGTCCGACTACCAGGGACGGCGCGTCATCGTGTACTTCTACCCGGCCGCCTCCACACCGGGATGCACCAAAGAGGCCTGCGACTTCCGCGACAGCCTGCGCGAGCTGAACGAAGCGGGCCTCGACGTCGTCGGCGTCTCCCCCGACACCCCGGCCAAACTCGCGAAGTTCCGGGACGCCGAGAACCTGACGTTCCCGCTGCTGTCCGACCCCGACCGCACGGTGCTGACCGCCTGGGGCGCCTACGGCGAGAAGCAGATGTACGGCAAGACCGTCCGGGGCGTGATCCGGTCCACCTTCGTCGTCGACGAAAAGGGGAAGATCGCGGTCGCCCAGTACAACGTCAAGGCCACCGGCCACGTCGCCAAGCTGCGCCGCGACCTGTCGGTCTGATCAGGCCAGGCTCTCCAGCAGCAGCGCCTCGGCGATCGCCGCGCGTTCCAGCACACCCAGATGCAGGCTTTCGTTGATGCTGTGCGCCTGGGTGCCGGGATCCTCGACGCCGGTCACCAGGATCTTGGCCTGCGGGAACGCCGCGGCGAACTCGGCGATGAAGGGAATCGAGCCGCCCATGCCCATGTCGATCGGGTCGGCGCCCCAGGCCCGCCGGAACGCCGCTCGCGCGGCGTCATAGACCGCGCCGCTGGGCTCGATGGCGTAGGGCTGCCCGACGTCGCCGGGCGTGACGCTGACGTGTGCACCCCACGGGGCGTGCCGTCTCAGGTGCGCGGTCAACGCGTCCAGGTGCGCCGCGGCGTCGCCGCCGGGGGCGACGCGCATGCTGATCTTGGCCCGGGCCTGCGGGATCAGCGTGTTGGACGCGGCGGCCACCGGTGTGGTGTCGATGCCGATCACCGTGATGGCGGGTTTGGCCCACATCCGCTGCGGCACGGAGCCCGAGCCGATCTCACAGACACCGTCGAGCAGGCCGGAGTCGGCGCGGACCCGCTCGGCCGGGTACTCGGGGTAGTTCAGCGAGGCGACATCGGTCTGGTGCAGGCCTTGCACGGCCACGTTGCCGTCGTCGTCGTGCAGGCCGGCCAGCAGCCGCACCAGCACGCTGAGCGCGTCGGGAACCACCCCGCCCCACAGCCCCGAGTGCAGTCCGTGGTCCAGGGTGGCCACCTCCACCACGCAGTCGACGAGCCCGCGCAGCGACACCGTCAGCGACGGGATCTCGGTGCTCCAGTTGTCCGAATCCGCGATGACGATCACGTCGGCGGCCAGCGCGTCGCGGTGTGCGCCCAGCAACGCGCCCAGCGACGGCGAACCGGATTCCTCCTCGCCCTCGACGAAGACCGTCACCCCCACCGGCGGCCGCCCGCCGTGTGCCCGGAACGCTGCCAGATGCGTTGCGATACCGGCCTTGTCGTCGGCGCTGCCGCGGCCGTACAGGCGGCCATCGCGCTCGGTGGGCTCGAACGGCGGCGATGACCACTGGCCGCGGTCGCCCTCGGGCTGGACGTCGTGGTGGGCGTAGAGCAGCACGGTCGGTGCGCCCGGCGGCGCCGGATGCCGGGCGATGACCGCCGGCGCGCCGCCCTCGCTGACGATGCGCACGTCGCCGAAACCGGCCTGCGAAAACAGATCCGCGACCGCCCGGGCGCTGCGGTGCACCTCGGGCCGCCGCTCGGGATCGGCCCACACGGACTCGATGCGCACTAGGTCCTCGAGATCGCCCCGCACCGACGGCAACACGTCGCGCACGCGCTGAACCAGATCGCCCATGGTCTCCCCTTTCTTCGCGAGCAGACGGAAAGACCCCTCGTTCCCGGCGTGTCGCGGCACGTTTGCGTCTGCTCGCCGGGACTACGGCGCCTCCAGGATGGCGACCGCGGCCGCGGTGTCGCCCTCGTGGGTCAGCGACACGTGGATCGTCACGTCGGCCAGGTGCATGGCGATGTCGCCGGTCAACCGGACCCGCGGGCGTCCCCACATGTCGGTGACCACCTCGATGTCGCGGTGGATGGCCTCCGGCAACACCGGCCGCTGGGCGAACCGCGACCCCGACCAGGCCTTGATCACCGCTTCCTTCGCGGCCCAGCGGGCCGCCAGGTGGCGCGCCGCCGACGAACTCTTGTCCGAGGCGTCGCGGCGCTCACCGGGGGTGAAGGTCTCCGAGAAGATCGTTCCGGGCTGGTCAACCTGCTCGGCGAAATCAGGAATGGAAACCAGGTCGATCCCCACACCGACGATGCCCATGGATCGCCAGGCTAACGGATGGGCCGGGTCATCCCGCGGACACCTGGTACGCCCCGTCGTCACCCAGCCGGGCGGCCGGGTTCAGCAGCATCGCCGCCTCCTGGCGCTTCTCCGGCGCGTGCTGGTCGAAGCGGCGGTCCGGCGGCCGCTGGTACATCGGCTCGCCGCCGGCGATGGCCGAGACCAGCCGGCGCTGGCCGGCCAACAGGCGCGCGTCCGCGCGACGCTGGTAGTCGGCGCGCTGCCCGGGATCCAGCGACGCGATGAACGCCTGCGGGTGCACCAGCGCCACCAGGCCGGAGACGTGCCCGAAGCCCAGGCTGGTCAGCAAGCCCGCCTTGAGCGGGAACCTCTCGCCGAGCCGCAGCGTGTCGCGCACCCACACGAAGTGGGCCGAGCCGGCCAACTCGTCGTCGACGCAGTCCAGGCTGCGGTTGGGCGGGATCACCCCGTCGCGCAGCATCTGGCACAGGCCCATCATCTGGAACACGGCCGCACCGCCCTTGGCATGGCCCGTCAGGCTCTTCTGCGACACCACGAACAGCGGGGCGCCCGGGGAGCGGCCCAGCGCGTCCGCCAGCCGCTCGTGCAGCTCGGTTTCGTTGGGGTCGTTGGCCAGCGTCGAGGTGTCGTGCTTGGAGATCACCGCGACGTCGTCGGCGCCCACGCCCAGCTTGGCCAGCGCACGCGCCAGCGGCGAGTCCTTGCCGCCGCGGCCCGCGCCCAGCGCGCCCAGGCCCGGCGCCGGGATCGAGGTGTGCACGCCGTCGCCGAACGACTGCGCGTAGGCCACCACCGCCAGCACCGGCAGCCCCATCTTCAGGGCCAGGTCGCCGCGGGCGAGCAGGATGGTCCCGCCGCCCTGGGCCTCCACGAAGCCCAGCCGCCGCCGGTCGTTGGGGCGGGAGAACTTCGAGTCGGCGATACCGCGGCCGCGCATCATCGAGGTGTCGGCGGTGGCCGCCATGTCACCGAAGCCGATGATGGCCTCCAACGTCAGGTCGTCCAGGCCGCCGGCCACCACCAGTTCGGCCTTACCCAGCCGGATCTTGTCGACACCCTCCTCGACCGACACCGCGGCCGTCGCGCACGCGGCAACCGGATGGATCATCGCGCCGTAACTGCCGATGTAGGACTGAACTACATGTGCGGCAACAACATTCGGCAGAACTTCCTGCAAGATGTCGTTCGGCTTGCTGCGGCCCAACAGATTGCCGTGGTACATGGTCTGCATCGACGTCATGCCGCCCATGCCGGTGCCCTGGGTGCTGGCCACCAGGCCGGGGTGGACGTAGCGCATGACTTCGGCCGGGCTGAACCCGGCGCTCAGGAACGCGTCGACCGTCGCGACGATGTTCCACAACGCCACCCGGTCGATGGAACTGGCCATGTCGGGGCTGATTCCCCACACCGTCGGGTCGAACCCGGTCGGGATCTGCGCGCCGACGGTCCGCGACAGCTTGGTCTTTCGCGGTACCCGAATCTCGGTGCCCGCCTTGCGGATCACCTGCCAGTCGGTGGAGTCGGGAACGGGCCGGACGACCGTGTGCTCGGGGTCGAACTCGGCGAAGGCGCGGGCGTCGGCCTCCGAGGAGACCACGAAGGAGAAGTCCTTGTCCAGGAACACCGACACCAGCAGCGGCGAGGCGTGGTCGGGGTCGATCGCGCCGTCGTCGACGAACTCACGGATGCCGCAGCGCTGCACGACGGTGTCGTGGTAACGCTCGACCAACTCGGCCTCGTCGACCAGGTCGCCCGTTTGGGTGTCGTACCAGCCCGGCCGCGGGTCGTCTTCCCAGCGGATCAAGCCGGTCGTCCACGCCAGCTCCAGGACGCCGGCCGCCGACAGCTCGCCCGCGACCTCCATCTCGAAGCGGGTGCGCGACGAGCCGTACGGGCCCAGTTCGGCGCCGCCGACGATCACCACCAGGTCGGCCGGGTCGACGTCGAGGTCGTCCCAGCGCGGCGGCGGTGCCGGGGTGAATCCCCGCGGCGGGGACGGCAGCGCGGCAATGGCGTGTGCGGCCTCGCCGGTCTCGGCCTCCTCGGGCGGCGCGGCCTGTTCGCGCGCCTTGGCGGCCAGTTCGGCCATGTCCAGCTCCGCCTCGCCGAGCCCGCCGGTCAGGTCGACCTTCATCGGCGAATGCGCGGCCGCCACCTTGGATTCCACGTCGCACAGGTCCAGCAGCATCGCGGCCATCTCGTCGGTGGAGTACGTCGTGACGCCGGCCTCCTCGACCGCGCTGACGATGGCGTCGTTGTGGCCCATCAGCCCGGTGCCGCGGGTCCAGCCGATCAGCGCGTGCGCCAGGCTGACGCGCTGCGACCACGACGACTCCGCGTGCCACCGGGACACCACGGCGTCCAGCGCGGACTTGGCTTCGCCGTAGGCGCCGTCGCCGCCGAACATGCCGCGGTTGGGTGAGCCGGGCAGCACCACGTGCAGCCGCGACGCGATGTCACGCTCGGCGCCGATCTTCGACAGGCCACCGATCAGCCGCTGCACCGCCCACAGCAGCACCTTCATCTCCATCTCCGAGCGCGCACCGGCCTCGGACAGGTCGCCGGCCACCCGCGGCGCCGCGAACGGGAACAGCAGCGTCGGGGTCTGCGCATCCTTGATGTGAATAGACTGCGGCCCAAGGCTTTCCGTCTGCTCGGTACCGACCCATGCGACCAGCGCGTCGATGTCGGCGTAGGACCCCATGTTGGCCGCGACCACCCACAGCGCCGCGCCGTAGCGGGCGTGGTCGCGGTACAGCCCGCGGTAGAACGCCAGCCGTTCCTCGTCGAGCTTGGATGTCGTCGCGATGACGGTGGCACCGCCGTCGAGCAGGCGCGCGGTCACCGACGCGGCGATCGAGCCCTTCGAGGCGCCGGTCACCACGGCGGTCTCGCCGCTGTAGCGGCCGGGCTCCGGGTTCTCGGCGCCGGCGGCGATGCGGCCGTACAGTGCCGCGTGGATCTGGCGTCCGGCGGCCAGCGCCTTGCCCTGCCACCAGGTGGCCTGGGTGGCGACGACGTGCCCGGCGCCCTCGAACCTTTCCGACAGGCGCGGCCAGTCGGCGTCGATCTCGGCCTCGTCGGCCAGCCACAGCCTGACCAGATCCTCACGCGCGCTGGCCCAGCGGTCGTCGAAGACGACGGCCTTGCGGGCGTCGAACACCGGGGCCACCAGACGCGGCCAGTCCGCGCCCAGTTCGGCGGTGATCAGGTCGATGAGTTCGGCGTCCGTGGCCGCCGGCATCGCGCTGACCGGCTCGTCGTGGCCCAGCTGGCCCAGCACCAGGCGCGCCGCCGCGGCCAGCACGCCGTCGCGGCCGGTGATCTGCTCGGTGAACTCGCCCAGCGCGGCCGCGTCGACGGTCGCCCCGCCGCCACCGCCCGCCGACGGCAGCGCGACCGAAACGCCACGGCGCGCGGCCACGGCAGCGACCGCGGCGTCGATCACCCTGTCGACGGAGGCGGTGTCGGCCAGGGCGCCCTCGTGCAGGTGGCCTATGGCCCCCCCGCGGACGCTGGTGCCCTCACGGGTGCCCAGCGCCACCTCGACGGTGACGTGCTTGGCCCAGCCGTCGCCGAGCGCCCAGGTCTTCTTGACCCGCTCGGCGATCGCACCGGGCCGCTTGCCGGAGGGCCCCAGAACCGTGCGCAACTGGTCGTTGATCGCATCGGAAAGCACGGGGCCATAAGGCTTGTAGGTGCGCGCCAGCTTGGTCACCTGCGCGCGCAGCCCCGCCAGGTCGGCCTCGGCGGCACCGTCGATGGCGCCCAGGTTCAGCTCCGAACCCAGGTCCACCAGCAGCTGGTTGCGCCGCGACGACGCGCCGTCGGTGATGGACTCGATGGAGTCCAGCTCCTCGATCTGGTCGATGCGCATCTTGGCCGACAGCGCGATCAGCGCCAGCGTGGCATCGGCGGCGTCGAACGCGATGTCGTCCGGGCGGACCCCCCCAGAGGGCGCGGACGGTGCCGCGGCGGGGGCAGCCGGCGCCGCGTCGGCGGCGGGCTCGGCCACCGGTTCCGGCGCGTCTTCGGGCTCCGGATCGGGGTCGGTGTCGTTGGCGAACAGCACCGCGGCGTCGCGCTCGGCGTTGAGGACTTCGACTGTGCTGTGGGCGTATTCGGGCAGCTTGAGGGTGTTGGCGGCCAACCCGGCGACGGTCGGCGCGGACTTCACGCCGATCTCGACGAACCGCTCGACACCGAGGCCACCGGCGGCCTCCTCGGTGAACAGCAGGTCCTGCGTCTCGATCCAGCGGACCGGGCTGGCGAACTGCCACGCCAGCAGCTCGATGACGATCTTGCGGGCCAGTTCGCGCGGCTTCTCGTTACGCCAGGTGTCGTAGTCGGCGAGGATCTCGTCGAGCGGCTCGGCGGGCACCAGGTCGCGGATCTCCTGGACGAAGTCGCGATCGAGTGTGAATGGACGGGGCACCAGGTTGGGGATGTAGCGCCCGATGATCACCTCGGGATCCGTGTCCCGGGGCATGACCCGTTCCAGCGAGCGACGGAAGTCGGCCACCCCGACCCGCAGCACCCGGGAGTGGAACGGGACGTCGATGCCGGGCACCATGATGAACGACCGCTTGCCGCCGGTGAGCTCGCGGCGCCGCTCCACCTCGGCCTCCAGCGCCTCGAGGCCGTGCACCGTGCCGGCGATCGCGTACTGCGAGCCGCGCAGGTTGAAGTTGACGATCTCCAGGAATTCACCCGTCCGCGCCGCGATATCGGCCACGAATGCCCGCACCTCGTCGTCGGGCAGGTCGATCTGGGAGGGCCGGATGGCCGCCAACCGGTAGTTCGAGCGGCCGAGCTCGTCGCGCGGCACGATGTCGTGCATCTTGGAGCCGCGGTGAAAGACCATCTCCAGCAACGCTTCCAGCTCGTAGACGCCGGTGACGCAGGCCAGTGCGGTGTACTCGCCGACGGAGTGGCCGCAGGCGATCGCGCCCTCGACGAACGCACCCTGCTCGCGCATCTCGGCGACCTGCGCGGCAGCCACCGTCGCCATGGCGACCTGGGTGAACTGCGTCAGGTAGAGCACGCCGTCGGGGTGGTGGTAGTGCACGCCGCTGGCGATGATGCTGGTCGGGTTGTCGCGCACCACGTTGAGCACCGAGAAGCCCAGGACGTCGCGGGTGAACTTGTCGGCCTTGTCCCACACCTTGCGGGCCGCCTTGGAGCGGGCCCGGACCTCCATGCCCATGCCCTTGTGCTGGATGCCCTGGCCGGGGAACGCGTAGACCGTCTTGGGGGCGGCCAGTCGCGCGGTCGCCGACATCACCAGGTCCGAGCCGATGCGGGCGGCGACCTCCACGATCTCGGCGCCCTGGTCGATGCCGACGCGGTCGACGCGGAAGTCGACCGCGTCGCCGGGGCGGACCATGCCCAGGAAGCGCGCGGTCCAGCCGAGGAGCCGGGCCGGCGGACGGGCCTGCCCGTCGGTGGCGGTGACCGCGTGCTGCGCGGCGGCCGACAACCACATGCCGTGCACGATCGGCCCACCTCCCCCGGCAGGCCCCGCCAGGCCCGCGAGCAGCGCGGCCGCACGGTCGGTGTGGATGGGGTTGTGGTCGCCGGACACCATCGCGAACGGGCGCATGTCAACCGGGGCGCTCAGCGTGACGTCGCGGCGGCGCCGGCGCGGCGTGTCGGTGGCGTTCTGCGACACCGCGCCACCGGCCCGGGCCGGGTCGGTGAGTTCGGCGGCCCCGGTGCGCCCGAGGATCGCGAATCGTTCCGCCAGGTGAGCGATCACCGCACCGCCGGCTCCGGCAATGGTGACCGAGACCGGGACGACGCGCCCCATGTCGGTGTCGAGTGCCGGTGAGGCCGTCGCGGTGACCACCAGCCGAGCCGGGGTCGTGGGCAGCGAACCGACCACATGGGCGGCGTGGTCCAGGTGCACCAGGCTCAGCAGCCCCTCGACCACCGGTACGCCGGCATCGGTCACCGCGGCGCCGATCGCCGCGAAAACGGCGGGCCAGCAAGGCCCGACCAGCGCGTCGGGCACGGTCGTGAGGCTGGGCGCCAGCGGCTCACCGAAGGTCGCCGTGACCCCCGTGTGGTCGGCGACCCGTTCGGGGTCCCAGTCCACCTCCACCGTGGCCGTCCCGTCGACGACCGAGGGCAGGAACTCCGGCCCGTCCACGCCGGCGGCGATCGCCAGCACCGCGCGCATCGCCTCGCTGGCGTCGGCGGTGGACACCACCGGAGCGCCACCGTCAACGGTGTTGGCGGGCAACGTGAATGGGATGTCGACCCAGACGCCGGACACCGGGACGCTCAGCACGACCCGCTCGGCACCTTCCGCCTGCAGCCGCGCTCCGGTGGAAGAGTTCGTGGCGCAGCGGCTCTCGGGCCCGTCGTGCACCTGCCAGTCCGCCGGCTCGGCGATGCGGTGCACCGGGTTGGCGACGATGCGCCCGGCCCACAGTACGTCCGGCGCGTCCAGGACGGTGGCCAGCGGACCGGTCACGTCGGGGCGGCCCAGCCGGCGCGACGTGACGGCCTGCGGCTCGCCTCCCGATGATGCGAGCACCTCGAGCACTTCATCTACGGCGGCCTGCTCGAATCGATCGAGCAACTTGCCGACGGGTTCGTCCAGCCGGGTGATGCCGGAGACCGCCGCGATGCCCGGGATGATGCACACCTGGTCGGCGTCGTAGCGGGCGTCGTGCGCCTGCCACAGCGAGTCGCTGCGCCACCAGCGCCGCACGTCCTTGTCGATGACCGGCACGAAGTTGACCGGCTTGCCCGGCGTCTTGCACAGCGTGACGAAGAACGGCACGTCCGCCGGATGCAGCTGCACGGTGGCCGCGTCGGGGTAGCCGGCCAGCAGCAGGTCGATCGCGGCCTCCGGACTCTCCAGCAGCGCCGGGTCGGCGGAACGCGAAAACAGGGTCTCGATGGGGCCGTGATCCCGCGGATGCAGCCGCGCCTCGGCGCGCTGCAGCATCTGCTCGAACCGGTCGCGCCAGGTGTCGGCCAGCCACGGGCTGCCCGGTGCGGCGGTGTCGGCGGTCGAATCGCCGTCGCCGATCGCCAGCTCGACGTAGCGCCGCAGCCACTGCAGGTAGGTCATGTCCGCGACGTCGCCGAAATACGGCTTGGCGGTTCTGGCCATCGCCGCGATGATCTCGTCGCGCCGCTCGGCGACCGCCTCGGCGTCGCCGGCGACCTCGTCGAGCAACCGGCCGCAACGCGAGGCGCTGTTGTCGATCTCGTGGATGTCGGCACCGAGCTGGCTGCGGCTGGACGCCATGCCGCCCTGGGCTTTGCCGGCGCCGATCCACTGGTCGGTGCCCTGGGTTTCCACCAGCATCCGCTTGACCGACGGCGACGTGGTGGCCTCGAGCGTCGCCATCGCCGCGGTGCCGACCAGGATGCCGTCGACGGGCATCGACGGGAAGCCGTAGGCCTGGGCCCAGCGCCCGCACAGGTAGTCGGCGGCCCGCTCGGGGGTGCCGATGCCGCCGCCGACGCAGACGGTGATGTTGGGACGCGACCGCAGCTCCGAGTAGGTGGCCAGCAGCAGGTCGTCGAGGTCCTCCCAGGAGTGGTGGCCGCCGGCGCGACCGCCCTCGATGTGCACGATCACCGGCTTGGTGGACACCTCGGTCGCGATGCGGATGACCGAGCGGATCTGCTCGATCGTGCCGGGTTTGAACACGACGTGGCTGATGCCGGCGCCGCCCAGCTCGTCGATCAACTCGACGGCTTCCTCAAGCTCCGGGATGCCGGCGCTGATCACCAGCCCGTCGATCGCCGCGCCGGATTGGCGGGCCTTCTGCACCAGGCGTTTGCCACCCACTTGCAGCTTCCACAGGTAGGGGTCGAGGAAGAGCGCGTTGAACTGGTAGGTCCGGCCGGGTTCGAGCAGCCCGGAGAGCTCTTCGACGCGGTCGGCGAAGATCTCCTCGGTGACCTGCCCGCCACCGGCGAGTTCGGCCCAGTGCCCCGCGTTGGCGGCGGCAGCCACGATCTTGGCGTCGACGGTGGTCGGGGTCATGCCCGCCAGCAGGATCGGCGACCGGCCGGTCAGCCGGGTGAACTTCGTGGAGAGCTTGACGCGGCCGTCGGGCAGCCGCACCACGGTCGGGGCGTAGCTCGACCAGGCGCGGGCCACCTCGGGAACGGCCCCGACGGTGAACAGGTTGCGCTGGCCGCCGCGGGTGGCCGCGGCCACGATGCCGATGCCCAGCCCCCGGATCACCGGCGCGGTCAGCCGGGTCAGGATGTCCCCGGGTCCCAGGTCGAGGATCCAGCGGGCTCCGGAGCCGTGCACACGGGTGATCTCCTCGACCCAGTCGACGGGACTCACCAGGATCGCCTCGGTCAGCTGGCGGGCCAGCGCCACGTCGAGGCCGACCTTCTCGGCCCAGGCGCCGACGATGTCGATGCCGTCCGCCAGCCGCGGGGTGTGGAATCCGACCTCGACCTGCACTGGGTCGAAGACCGGCGCGAACACGTCGCCGCCGCGGATCTTGCTCTTGCGGTCGGCCTCTTCCTTCTCCGAGATCTGCCGGCAGTAGAGCTCGAAGCGCGACAGCTGCTCGGGGGTGCCGGTGATGACGACGGAACGCCGGCCGTTGCGGATGGACAGCGCGGGAGGCTGCACGGTGCGCACGTCCCGCGCGAACTCGTCGAGCAGGCGCTGGATGCGCTCGGGATCGGCGTTGCTGACCGACACCATGGGCGGGCGGTCGCCGAGGACGGAGATGCCGCGTCGCCGGGCGACCAGCGTGCCCGCCGCGCCGATCAGCTGCGCCATGGCCAGCAGCTCGGCGTCGCGGGTGCCGCCGGCCCTGAGGGCCTCGACGGCGAGCACGCCCTGGGAATGGCCCGCCAGGGCGACCGGCGGGGTGGCCGTCAAATCCATGCCCTGGCGCGCCAGCGCGCGCAGGGCCGCGATCTGGGTCAGCAGCACCCCGGGGACCGAGACGGCCGCCGACGTGAGGTGCTTGTCCGCGGGAACCGCGTCCTCGGCCGCCAGCGCACGCACCCACTGCAGCGGCTCGAAGCCGATCGGGCGCACCACGACCAGCTCTTTGGCCACCGGCTCGAGCAGCAGTTCCACCTCGCCGACCAGCGTGGAAAGCTCGGTCTCGATCCCGGCCGAGGACACCAGCTCCTCGAGCGTCTCCAGCCAGGCGCTGCCCTGCCCGCCGAACGCCACAGCGTAAGGCTCACCGGCCGTCAGACGGTCGACCAGAGCATGGGTGCCGTACGGGCCGTGCCCGTCGCGGTCGGCGGACGCCTCCCCTCGCTTCGCTGGGGTGCCCCCGTCGTGCTCGTGGATCGTCACCTTGTACGTCTCCCCTATTGCGTCTTCTGTCGGTTCGTCGGGCCGGCACCCTGGTCGTCGTCGACGGGCCGTCCCCTCAGCCGATCGGTGCGGCGGACTGCATCGGCTCTTATAAGAGTGTCATAAGGATCAGTGCCCTTTTTCGCAGCCGATTTGTTACTGGTGAGTTCTACGCACGGGTAACCGTGTCCTGGGTAACACCGGGTGAAACCGCGCGCGCGGGCGCGGCGACCAAACCTGCTGCATGCAGGTGGTTACGGTCGAGTAGCCATAACTTCGCTGTTCAAAGCGGTTTCGTTATGTAATCGTTATATTAAGAATTTCGGCCCTTGGTGGCGCCCCGCGCACGAGCAACCTCGCCGCCGCGCGGCCATGGGGCCTCTGCCGCACCTCGCAGTCAGCGACGGGTTGTTTGCTGGAGCAGTCGCCGACGGCCTAGATCCACTGCCCGAATTCGGGCTTGAGGATTTCGTTGATGTCCACCCCGACACCGCCGACGCTGCGCTTGTCGATCTCGACCTGGTGCAGATTGGCGGCCGGATGGGTGTAATCCCGGGGCGAACCCCAGTTGTGCTGCCAGAAGTAGGAGCCCAGACCGTCCTGCAGCGCCCAGTCGATCGTCTTGGCATTTGCGTACACACCGGTGCGCTGGTGTCCGATCACCGACTCCCAGGACCGCAGGTACGGAGCGACCTGCTGCTTGTACTGCTCGAAGGAAGGGTCGTCGTCGATCGAGGCGTAGATGGGAGCGTTGGGGGGGCCGCCGGCGGCGGCGTGCAACTGCATGCCGCGCCGGGCGTGCTGCACTCCGGCGGCGGCCCCGCCCAGCCAGTCGGCGGTGTTGCCCTTGCCGTACTGGTAGCAGGACACGATCTTGAGCCCATTGCCGGCGAGGTCACGCGCTTCGGTGATCTGGATCGGCTTGCCGAGCATCCAGTTACCACCGGGCCGCCGATCGGACACGTACCGGATCGATCCCACCGCCCCGGCCGCCCTGATCTGGCTGGCCGGGATGACGCCGGCCGCGTAGTCCAGCAGCGTGCCGAGCGCGGCCGACGCCGGCGCGGTACGCAGCGCTGCCGCCGCGACGCCGAAACCCGCCAGTCCCGGGGTCGCTGCGGCGAGCTTGAGCACGTCGCGCCGCGAAACCGACATGGGCTCAGGGTACGACACAAACCCCACCAGGCACATTGACCCCAAAGATCACATGTGCATCACATTGGCATCGGCCCGCCCGGGCGCGCAATCCCCGCACCATCACCGGGTCGCGCCGCGGCGGCCGCCCCGGGCGAACCTCGGCGAAACTTTGAGTCGCCTAAAGATCCGCGGACAACGCAACGACGAGGTCGTCGAGAAGGGTTGCCAGCGCGTCGTTCTCAACCCGCTGCAGGCCGGTCAACAGCTCGCGCGCCTCGCCGCGGCGGTCGGCGGCCAGCAGCGCCGCGAGCCGGCCCGCGAGGCCTTGCAGGTGCGGGGCAACCGATTCGGTGCCGCCGACGGCGGCGGCCAGCACATCGACGAGTTCCCAGTCCCGGTACAGCGCGAGCGATCGTTCGTAGAACGCGAAGCCGGTCACCGGCTCGCCCCACAGCGTTCCGCGGTAGCGGAACGGGCCCTCCATGTATTCGATCGGCAGGCCGTGCGCCGGTGCCGCGACCAGCGGCTCCCCGATGAGATCGAGTTGCATTGTCGCGCTTGTGATCCGGTGCCGGTCGGGCAGGTAGCGGCCCGCGGCGGGCGGACGCACCAGCGGGCGCACCGCCTCCGGCCACCGGACGTAGCTGCTCACCGTGACCTCGACGTCCTCGGCGCACTGCGGCGGCAGCACGGGTGCCACGCCCGGGTCGGGCCAGCTTGTCGTCACACCCGAGAACGGCTGCAGCGCATTGCCGTTCGTGCGGTCGAACTGATGCCAGATGCTCAGGTCGACGCCGTTGTCGAGGGTGATGGTGCGCCACTCGTGCGACGCGGCCCGCGGGTCGCCGCCGGCATACTTCGGGAACCACTGCCGGTCCACGTGCCCGCCGCTGCCGAACACCTGCTCGACCACGTCGCCCCAGCGCAGGGTGCCGGTCATCGTCATCCCGCCCTGGAAATAGGAGTACGTGGCGTCTTGGCCGAAGCAGCAGATCTTCCCGTTGTAGGTCGAGGCACCCACCGGTGTCGGTGCGCGCGTCGGTGTCACCGCCAGGTCGAGCCGCATGGGCCGCCCGGACTGGTCCGCGCCCACCAGGCTGACCCGATAGGTGTAGGGCAGCAACCCGCCGTCGCCGTTACGGCACGTGGTCCACGACGCGGTGCCCGCGCCGCTGCGGTAGCTGACGTCGAGATAACCCGGCGCCATCGCCAGCTTGCGGCCGGCACCCGGTTGCAGGTTGGCCGGCGGCATGTCGTAGTCGGTGTAGGTGCCGTAGTCGCCGCTGTCCAGATCGAAAAGCGCCATCGTGTAGAAATCCGCGACCACCGTTGCGCCGGGCCGGTTCTTGTTGAAGATCGTCAAGAACGCATAGGACCGGTCACTGTCGGCCGAGTCGAGTTGGCCGGCGATGAACCAGGTGTCCGACTCCTGGTCGGGGTGCTCGCCTTCGGCGGCGGGAAACGCCAATTGGGTGTCGCCGGGCACCAACTGGAACGGGTACGTGCGCCAGTCGTCGTTCATTTCACGCCTCGTGACATGGTTCGCGTCCTATTCGGCCATGTTAGCGTCAACGATGGCGAAAAGCTCCGGCCATCGTTACTACGAAGAGGTTTTCGTCGGAGGTTGCTGGCGCAAGCCCGCTAATTCTTTTCGACTGGACGTCATTTCGCCGCACTCCGAAGAACGGATCGGGCACTGCCGGGCGGCCGGGCCCGAAGACGTCGCCGCGGCCGTCACCGCCGCCCGGCGCGCCTTCGACCACGGCCCGTGGCCACGCCTGGCCCCCGCCGAACGGATGGCCGCGATCGACGCGCTCGCGGCGATCTACTCCGGGCACCTCGACGAGATGGCCGACCTCATCACCGAGGAGATGGGGTCTCCGCGCAGCTTCAGCAGGCTGGGCCAGGCGGCGGGCGCGGCCGCGATGATGCACCGGGCGCTGAGGGTGGCGCGCGATCATCCCTGGGCGGAACGCCGCCGGGGCGTGCTGGGCGAGGTGCACCTGAACAGGGCTCCGGTCGGGGTGGTCGGCGCGATCGTGCCGTGGAACGTGCCGCAGTTCCTGATCATGCCCAAGCTCATCCCGGCCCTGATCGCCGGCTGCGCGGTGGTCGTCAAGCCGGCACCCGAAACGCCCCTGGACGCCTTGTGGCTGGCCGAGATGATCGAGCGGATCGGCCTTCCCGACGGCGTGGTGTCGATACTGCCCGGCGGACCGGATGCCGGGGAGGCGCTGGTACGCCACCGCGGTGTGGACAAGGTCGCGTTCACCGGCTCCAGCGCGACCGGGCGTACATCCGGTCGGGACGAGCGGAGGGCGCACGCATCGTCGTCGGCGGTGACGACGCTCCCGCCGAGCGGGGCTGGTATGTGCGGCCGACGCTGTTCACCGACGCGACCAACGACATGCGCATCGCCCGGGAGGAGATCTTCGGCCCGGTGTTGACGGTGCTGCGCTACCGCGACGAGCCCGACGCGATCCGGATCGCGAACGACAGCGACTACGGGCTGGCCGGCTCGGTGTGGACGGCCGACACCGCGCACGGTCTCGAAGTCGCCGCCCGGGTGCGCACCGGCACCTACGGCATCAACATGTACATGCTCGACACCGGGGCCCCGTTCGGCGGCTGCAAGCAGTCGGGCATCGGGCGCGAGTTCGGCCCCGAGGGCCTCGACGAGTACGTGGAGTTCCAGTCCGTGGTGTCGCGGGAAAAGTTGCCGCCGCTGACGCGTTGAGCGTCAACGACGTTCGGGCATCTCCAGGGTGAGTTCGACGGGGCAGCACAGCGCGCCGTGCTGATTGGTCACCTCGACCCGGACGTCGACGAGGCGGCGCGGGGGGTCCACCGAGGTATCGCGTCGCTTGGCCACCGCGCGGCCCCTGCCGATCATCGTGTCGCCGGCGAAGACCGGTCCGGCCAGCCGCATCGCGCGGCGCACCACGCGAGAGCCCGGGCCGGCCCAGTCGGTCGCCACGCGATCGGCGAAGCCGGCGAGGTGCATCGTGTTGACGTAGATCGTCGGGTTCCCCTGGCTGCGGGCGTAGTCGGGGTCGAAGTGGCCGGGAAAGTAGTCCCATGTCGCCCCCGCATTCTCGACCACCCGCTGGTAGCTGATGTGGTCGACGACCTCCGGCAACTCGACCGGAACGACGATGTCGTCCCAGTCCGGGTCACCCCCGGTCACCGGGCGTCTCCGGGCGTGAACCTGAACAGGGTATTGCGGCAGGTGGCCACCACCGTCGCGTCCTGGCGGCGATAGGTCTCCAGCGTCTGCACGAAATGGCCGGCGCCGAGCCGGGTCCGCTTCTCCGGGGACACCGACATCAGTTCCTCGACGACGGTGAGGACATCGCCCTCGAGGATGGGCCGCAGGAACTCGCAGTCGTTGGCCGCGTTGATGAAAGTGCTGCCCGGCAACGGCACTCGCAGCGCAAGCGATGCCGGCCGGGCGTTCCCCTGCTCGGCGGGCTGCCACGGTGGCGGTATCAGCCAGCCCATCAACAGCGCCGGCGGGGCCGGCACACCGCCCCACTGCCGGCGGGCGAACGCGGCGTCCCAGTACGAGCGGTTGCCGTCGTGCACCATGGCGGCGAACAACTGGATGCGCGCGCCGCTGACCGGTGTCGCCGCGGTCCGCGGTCCGCTCGTCGTGCCGACCATCCGCAGCGCATCCTCGTAGGTGCCGAAGGCCAGGTGGTGATCGCTCACATGACGAGCGGATGGCGGCTCGGCACCACGTCCCAGGTGAGTTCGCGGGCGGCGAAGTACCAGGCGCCCCGTTCGTAGATCAGCGCATCCCGGTAGCTCCCGGTCGCGCGCAGGGTGGTGTCGCCGTACATGGTGGCGAAAAGCACTGCGACACAGTGTTGGGTGGCGTCGACCCCGTCGACGTGGATCTCGTGGTCCAGCGTCACCAGGCGCTGCCCGTCGCCGCCGTGGAAGGCCGGCCGGAGATCGGCGAACGCCTCGCCGTCGCGGGTGTAGCTGGCGCCAGAGTGGCGGAAGGTCGCGATCCAGCGGTCGCGGTCGCCGCCGGTGAACGCCCGATTGTGCCGCGCGTTCAGGTTCAGGATGGCGGCCCGGCCCGTAGCGGCCGAGAGCAGCTGCTGTTCCTGGTAGCTCATGGTCATTTCCGGTCTCCAGCCTCCCTTGGGAATTACGGCCGCTTCGCTGCTGAGGCCACGGTAACGCACCTCAACGCCGGACGGTGTAACCGTGGGTCTCGCGATCCCACGCCCGCGCGGTCAGTCCGCGCGCGCGCAACACGTCTTTGCGGATCCGGCCGATCGCGTTCTTCGGCAGTTCGGCTACCGTCTCGACGTATCGGGGCACGCAGAAGTAGGGCATCCGGGCCCCGCAGAAGTCGAGCAGGTCGGCGCAATCCAGTGTGGCGCCGGGGCGTAACGTCACGACCACCAGGACGTCGTCCTCGCCGAGTTCACTGGGCACCCCGACCACCGCGGCTTCGGCCACCGCGGGATGGCGCATGACGACGCCCTCCACCTCGACCGATGACACGTTCTCGCCGCGTCTGCGCAGCGCATCCTTGACGCGGTCCACATAGGTGAGGTTCTCGTCGGGTCCGAGCTTTCCGAGGTCGCCGGTGTGGAACCATTCCGGGTGCGGCTGCAGCCGCGAACCCTCACCCAGGTAGCCCTCGCTCATCACGTGCGGGCGCCTGGGCCGGCAGACGATCTCACCGACGGCCCCGGCCGGCAGCGGATTCCCGGAGGCGTCGACGATGCGCAGCTCGAAATCGGGGTTGGGCCGGCCCGACGTTCCCGGCACCCCGGCTTGCGTCACCGCCTTGACCGTGATCGGAAACGCCTCGGTCATCCCGTACATCGTGACAACGCGGCAGCCGTAACGCTTTTCGATGCCGCGGTAGGATCGCGCGTCGATGGGCGCGGCCGAGATGAACCGCAGCGGCAGTCGCGCGTCACGCGGGTCCGCGGGCAGGTTCTGCAGCATGGACACCATCGCGCCGGCACCGGCGAGGCCGATGGCGCCGTGGGCGCGCACCTCGTCCCACACCCGGGCCGGGTGAAACGCGGCCGCCAGCACGGTCGTGGCGCCCACCAGCATGGGCACCAGCACGCTGGGCGCCGCGCTCAGGTGGAACAGCGGCATCGCCGTCCACACCACCTCGCCCGGCGCCAGTTCCCAGGCCGACGCCACGGTCGCGGCCACGCAGAACAGGTAATGCCAGGTCGTGGCAACCGCTTTCGACGGGCCGGTGGTGCCCGAGGTGTAGAACAAACAGCCGATGTCCGCGATCCCGGCCTCGCCGCCGACCGGCGAGCGGTCCACGCCCCGGTTCAGGGCTTCGCTCAGCGAATCACCCTGCAGCACAACGTCGATCCCGGTCTCCAACGCACCGGCGACCTCGTCGACGCGCGGGCGTCGCTCGGCGTCGGTGAGGATCACCCTGGCGCCCGACAACCGCAACGTGTGCAGCAGGAAGTCACCCTTGTTGGCGGCGTTCACCGCGGCGCTGACCGCACCGATGCGCGCCGCGCCCAGCCAGAAGTACACCCATTCCGGGCAGGTGGCGGTGAACAGCGCCACGCAGTCACCTCGTGCGACACCGAGATCGGCCAGCATGGTCGCCGCGGCGCAAGACCGCTGCCGCATCTGGGCGAACGTCACCTCGGTGCCGGCGATGGTCATCATCACCCGGTCGGGATACTGCTCGGCGCGCCGATCCAGCACGGCGGGCACGGTGAAACGCTCGACTCCGAAATCGGGGGGCCGGTGCATCAGGCCCGCGCGGCGGCGGGGTCGGGTTCTCCTTCGGCGGTGTAGCCGAAGTCGGCGGTGCAGGGTCGCGGGCCCGGGTAGAACCGGTGCGCCCAGCGACGCAACGCGGCGTAGTCGTGCGCCTCCTCGGGAGCCAGGTTCGGCTTCTCGAGGTACTTCATGTTCTCCCAGGTGAAGAAGTCCTGTTTGATGACCTCTTGCTGCAGCGCCAGGAAGCGGGCCGCCCGGCCCGTGGGCACGTCGCCGGTGTCGCCGGGCTCGCGCACCGACGCCTGGGTGTAGAAGTAGTCGGTGTAGTCCTCGTCGACCGGTGTCTGCCCGGTGACCTGCACGGTGGCCACCAGTTCGCCGGGGAACCGGACCACTCCCAGGCCCAGCGAGTAGTTGTCGTAGATGATCTTGGCGTCGACGGGCCCGTTCGGGGTCAGCCAGGTCTGCGCGCGGCCGCCGCCGAAATGGGCGTTGACGGTGGCGTGCAGGTGGTATCCGGCCACCTCGAACGACGCGGTCGTGGCCGGATTGGCCGCCTTGTGCACGTACTGGACGTGGTAGGGGTCGGCGGCGTTTTCGATGATCATCTGCGGGTGCACCTTGACCCGGTTGAGCATCCGGGTGTGCGGGTGCAGCGGGTAGTACTCGCCGGTTTCCAGCTCGGGCAGCACCGGCGGCGTCCAGTACGGCGCCCGCCCGTGCCGTTCGTGCCAGGCCAGCACGAAGCCGTACCACACCATGCTCGGGTAGGTGCGGATGCGGACGTTGTTCTTGCAGCCGATCTTGCTGTAGGGAATGAGCGCGTTGCTGCCGTCACCGCGCCATTGCCAGCCGTGCCAGGGGCAGACGAGGTGCTCGCCCGCAACGGTGCCGCCGACGCCCAGGTTGGCGCCGAGGTGCTGGCAGTAGGCGTCCAGCACGTGCACCCGGCCCGAGGCGGTGCGGAACAGCACCAGCTCCTCGCCGAAGTAGTGCGCGCGCTTGACCTGGCCGGCGGCGAGATCGGAGGCGAAGGCGACGATGAACCAGCCCGTGGGAAACCGGTACGGCGAGAGCGCGATGCCGGCCTCGCCAAACGCACGTTCCGACGGGTCCGGGGCCGATTCTCCGATCGTATGCGTCACGAGCACTCCGCTCGTCTGGGGCCGGGACGGTTCGACGACCAGGTCTGTTTTTACTATTTTAAGCATTGAACGTCAACGAGCGGCCCGGAACATTCCGGCCGGAACGAGGTTTCCCATGGCGGCTTTCGCAGTGGATCTCTCCGATTCCGCTTTGTGGCGCAACGGCTTTCCCGACGAGATCTTCACCGAACTGCGCCGCAGCCAACCGCTTTTCCGGCACGAGCCGACCCCGGGCGTCGCTCGTGTGTCCTCTGACACGGTCCGGCGGGTGTTCTGGGTGGCCACCAAACACCGGCACGCGGTGCGGTTGCACCGCGACGTCGACTCGTTCACCGCCGCCGAGGGCCCGCTGATCCAGCCGGTCGGCTTGTTCGCGTCGTATCCGTCGATCATCAACATGGACCCGCCGGCGCTGAACAAGCGCCGCAAGCTCATCTCCAACGCCTTCAACCCGCGCGCGATCGCCGGGCTGGAGGACGGCATCCGGGCCCGGGCGGCCCGGATGATCGACGGCCTGCTCGCCGGGGGCGGCGGCGACTGGATCGCCGACGTCGCCGACGCCCTGCCGATGACCGTGATCGGCGACATCATCGGCATCCCCGAGCAGGACCGCCCGAAGATCTTCGACTGCCTGGACCGCATCCTGAAAGCCCGCTCGCCGGAGGCACAACTGAGTCGGGACGAGGAAACCGACTTGTACGCAACGATCTTCGGCTACGCAACGGAGCTCACCGCGGAGAAGCGCCGCAACCCCGCCGACGACATCTGGAGCACGCTGGCCTCCGCGGCGATCACCGGCGAGGACGGTGAGCACTTCAGGCTGCCGCCCAGCGAGCTGGAGTTCTTCTTCTTCGTGCTGGCGTTCGCCGGCAGCGACACCACCAAGAACGCGCTGGCCGACGGACTGCAGGCGTTCGTGGCGAATCCCGGACAGATCGAGCGCTATCGCGACGAGGAATCCGTGCGTTCCAGCGCCGTCGAGGAGGTGCTGCGCTGGGCCTCACCGGTGGCGTACTGGACCCGCACCACCAAGGTCGACGTCGAGATGGACGGGCAGCACATACCGCAGGGTGAGCGGGTGGTGTCGATGCTGCGATCGGCCAACCGCGACGAGGAGGTCTTCCCCGACCCGTTCGCCTTCGACATCGGCCGCCGGCCCAACCCGCAGGTGGCCTTCGGCGGCGGCGGGCCGCATCACTGCCTGGGCGCCATGCTGGCGCGCGCGGAACTTCGCGCGGTCTTAGACGAGCTGCTGTTGCGCTGCGACGACATCGCACTCGGGCCGGCCAAGGCGGCCCACCCGAACCTGACCACCAACATGTCGATCTACGACGAGATGCCGATCTCGCTGACCGAGCGCCGGTAGCTCACTCGCACAGCCGCAGCGCCGCCTTGGGGCACTGGTCCACCGCGGCGCGCACGTCGATCTCCAGTCGCGGCGGCACCGGGCCGTCGGCGATCTGCACCACGTCGGCGTCGCCGAGTTCGAACACCTCCGGGGCGAGCGATTCGCAGAAGCCGTTGGCCTCACACAGGGTCTCGTCGACGGTCACGCGCATCGGATGCCTCCTTCCATCACAGGCCCTTGGGCCGGGTCCCGATCACCCCGTTGCGTGCCAGGGTCGCCAGTTGTTCGTCGGTCAGCCCGCACCGCTCGCGCAGCACCTCCCCATTGTGCTCACCCAGCCGCGGCGGCGGATGCCGCAGCCACCTGTCCTGGCCGGCCAGCAAGGCGAACGGCGGGCAGGGATACAGGGCCCCACCGATGCTCGCGTGCTCGAGCCGCTCGAAGAACCCCCGCGCCAGCAGTTGCGGATTCTCGGTCACCAACGACGGCGACACCACGGGTGCCGCGGGGATGCCCGCACCGGCCAGCCGCTCCACCGCCGCGTCGCGCGGCTGCCCGGCGAACCACGCGGCCAGCCGGCGATCGATGTCGTCGGCGCTCTGGGCCCGGCCCGCGGCCGTGGACAGGGCTTCGTCGCACCAGTGCGGGTGTCCCATCAGGTCGATCAGCGCGCGCCACTGCCGGTCGTCGCGCACGGTGACCGCGATCCAATCGTCGTCCGGCCCGGCGCAGCGGTAGATGTTCTGGATCGACCCGCCGTGGCCGCGGTTGCCCCGCCGGCCCAATGTGACGCCGAAGACCTCGTGTTCGATCGCCTGGATCGCGGTGGCGTTGAGCACCGTTTCGAGCATCGGCAGTTCGACCAGCTGGCCCGTGCCCGTCCGCTCGGCGAAGCTCAGCGCGGCCAGCACGGCGAAGGCGGCGTGCACGCCGGCCAGCGGATCACAGGCGCCGCGCGGCGTGATCGGGGGCGTCTCGGGCAGTCCGGTCACCCAGGCCAGGCCGGCGATCTGCTCCATGGTCGGGGCGAAGCCGACCCGGTCTCGCCACGGGCCGTCCAGGCCGAACGCGGGCATCCGGGCGACGACGAGCCGGGGGTTGGCCTGCAGCAGCACCTCGGCGGTGAGGCCGAACTGGTCCATCACCCGCGGTGAGAAGTTCTCGATCACGACGTCGGCTCCGGCGGCCAGCGCAAGGAACGCCCCACGTCCCTCAGTGGAGCCCAAATCCAGTGTGACCGAACGCTTGTTGGTGTTCATCGCGTGGAACACCCAGCCGTATTCCCACCAGTCGTCCACGTCGGTGCGCATCCCGCCCGAATACCGGATGCCGTCGGGCCGCTGGATCGACTCCACCTTGACGACGTCGGCGCCGAACGCCGCCAGCAGATGGGTGGCGGCGGGACCGGCCCAGAACGCGGTCAGATCCACCACCCGCACTCCCTGCAGCGGCAGGTCCGGCGGCTGCACCTCCTGCGGATTTTCCCTGGGGGGCCAGGGCGGCCGGCCGTCGTCGGCGCCGGCGGCAGCGGTCGCCCGCGGCGGGGCGGGTGCGCACACCGACATCAGCCACGGCGGGCGGGGCTGGTGAAAACCGGCCGGGTTGGGGACGAAAGCCCCGCGCTCCCGCACGTATTCGGTGTCGCGAATCGTCGAGCCGTTGCCCAGCGCCGCGATCGGCAGCCGGAACAGCTGCCCGAGCTCGACGACCTCGGCCACGGTCCGTTCGGCCAGCCACGGACCGATCTGTGCGCGGATGAAGTCGCGGTGTTCCCACCGGCCGATCTGAAAACGCAGCTGCTCGTTCTCCTCGAGCTGCGGACACTCGACCATCGCGGCGAAGTCGAGCCACTGCTGGCCGGTGACCATGGTGATCCCGACGTAACCGTCCTTCGCCGGTTCGATCGAGGGCACCTCCAGGGTGCGCCGGATCGGCGGCCTCCGCAGCAGCTGCGAGTGCAACCATTCGCTGCTCTGCATCGCCGTCATCGCCTCGAGCATGGACAGGTCGAGGTGTTCACCGGGGCCGCCGCGCTCGACGCGGCGGCGCACGGCCAGCGCACCGAAGGCGGCGTACACCCCGCCCATGTACTCGCCCAGGTCGCCGCCGATCGAGATGGGCGGCCCGGCGGGGTCGCCGCGAAAGCCGGGCGAACCCGCCCAGGCCTGCAGCGTCAGTTCGCTGGCGGCGCGGCCGGCGTACGGCCCGCTCCAGCCGAAGTCGGAAATGGTGACGACGACCGCCCTCGGCGAGTCGGCCAGCAGCCGCCGCGGATCGATCCCCAGCGCCTCGGCGCGCGCCCGGTCGGCGGTGACGACCACGACGTCGGCGGCGGCCAGTTCGGCACGCCAGCGTTCGGAGTCCGGGGCGAAGGTCAGGCTCTGCTTGCCCGCGTTGAGATAGCTGAACAACGGTGCGTCACCCCCGGCGACCGGTGCGCAGCCGGCGGAGTAGCTCCGCAGCCAATCCCCTTGTGGCGGCTCGATTTTGCGCACCTGGGCGCCGGCGTCGGTCAGCAGTTTCCCGCAGTAGCCGCCGGCGATCCGGTCGCTGATCTCGACGACACGCAACTCGGGCAGCGGTGCCGGGCGGCAGTTGGACCCGCAGCTCACCCGGCCATTTATACCATTACTGCTAAAATAGCTAAGCCTGTGGAGTGGATTTGGTTGCGAGGATCGGATGACCGCCTTGGGAGTTGCACCTGCCGCCGGCCGCCGGCTGTCGGCGCCGCGGATCGCCGAGATCGTAGCCGACGAGTTGCGTCGCCAGATCGTCGACGGCGAGCTTGCCGACGGCGATCTGCTGCCGCGCCAAGAGGTGCTCGTCGAACAGTTCAACGTCAGCCTGGTGTCGCTGCGGGAAGCGCTGCGGATCCTGGAAACCGAAGGGCTGGTCTCGGTGCGGCGCGGCAACAGGGGCGGCGCCGTCGTGCATGCCCCCGCGAAAACCAGCGCGGCCTACATGCTGGGCCTGCTGCTGCAGAGCGAGTCCGTCGAGGTCGCCGACCTGGGCATGGCGCTGCAGGAGCTCGAGCCGGCCTGCGCCGCCCTGGCGGCCCAGCGGCCGGACCGGGCCGACACCTTGGTTCCCGACCTCAAGCAGGTCAACGATGCCATGGCCGAGCACCTCGACGACGGTCGGCGGTTCACCGAAATCGGCCGCCAGTTCCATGATCTCATCGTCCGCGGCTGCGGGAATCACACCATCATCGCGGTCGTGGGCAGCCTGGAGACGCTGTGGACCGGCCACGAACGACAGTGGGCCGACGAGAGCGCAGCGCGGGGCACCTACCCCTCGTTGGCCAAGCGCCGCGCGGTGCTGGGCACCCACGTCAAGCTGGCCGAGACGATCGCCGAGGGCGACGTCGACCGGGCCCGCCGGATCGCGGGCCGCCACCTCGCCGACACCCAGACCTACGTGCTGTCCGGGCGGCCGCGGCAGCGCATCTACGCGCTGTCCCCGCAGGCTTTTCCACGCTCGCGGTCGCGTCAGCGGGACGTGCGGCGTTCTTGAAGGGCGGACCCGTGCGAACGGCGTTGGTGACCGGCGGCAGCGGCGGGATCGGCAAGGAGTGCGGGCGCAGGCTGCGCGAGCTCGGCTACGACGTCGTGCTGGTGGCGCGGCGCGAGGCCCCGCTGCGGACGGCCGCCGCGGAGATCGGTGCGCGACACATCATGGCGGACGCCTCGGACGCTGACGGATTCGCTTCCGCGATAAGCGTTTTGAACTCGATCCACCTCGTGGTCCACGCGGCGGGCACCCTGGGCGGGACCTACGCGCGCAAGCAGACATTCGCACAGTGGCGCGACATCATGTCGGCGAACCTGGACTCGTGCTTCGTGGTGACCGCCGCGGTCCTGCCCCGGATGCGCGCCGGTTCGCGGCTGGTGTTCGTCTCGTCGTCGGCGGCGCACGAGCCGATGCCGGGCCGCACCGCCTACTCGGCGTCGAAGGCCGGCGTGAACGCGTTCGCCCGGGCCCTGGCGCTCGAAGTCGACCGTGACGGCATCGGCGTCCACCTCGTCACGCCGGGTCCGGTGGAAACCGAGATGCTCCAGGACGTTCCGTTCGAGATGCACGCGATCCAGGCGTCCGACGTCGCGGCGGCGGTCGCCTGGCTCGACACCGTCGGCCCGTCGGTCGACCTGCCGGAGATCCGGCTCGCCGCGGTGCGGCGCGGCCCCTTCGCGCGACCGCCCGTCGTCCCCGCCGAGGCCCGGAGGCGCGCGAGAGCGGCAGACCCGTCGCCTTAGATTGCTATCTTTAGTAAGTTAGAGGTCTTATGGACGTCGGCCTGAACTCGGACCAGCTGTCGCTGCGCGACGCCGTGCGCGACATCCTGCGCACCGAGTGCCCACCCGACGCCGTCCGCCGGGTCCTGACGGACCCCGACCGCTGGCGCAGCCTGTGGAAGACGGTCGTCGGCCTGGGCTGGACCGAGTTGGCGGCCGGCGCCGGCGACTACGGCCCCGTCGAGTTGGCGGTGGTCCTCGAGGAATGCGGCGCCGCGATCGCGCCGATCCCGTTGCTGAGCAGCGTCGGTCTGGCCGCGGGCGCGCTGCGGGCCACCGGCCTCGACGCCGTGCTCGCCGAGATCGCCGCCGGCACCGCCGCGACCCTGGCGGTCCACTCCCCCGGCGCGCGGCTGCCCGGGGCCCCGATGGTGCTGCACCAGGGCCGCCTGCGCGGACGCGCGGTCGCGGTCCCCAACGTGGCGCGCGCCGAGTTGCTCGTCACGCTGGCCGCTTGCGAAGGCCGGTTCGTGGCGGCGGTGGCACACTGCGGTGACGGGGTGACCGTGCAGGTCGGCGAGTCCACCGATCCCGCGCAGCCGGTCGCCGACGTCGAGGTCGACGTCGAGCCGCTGGCCACCGCGCCCGTCCACGTCGAATCGGCGCTGGCGACACCGCTGTTGGCCGCGGCCGCCGACCTGGTCGGGGTGGCGGGCGCCGCGTTGCACCGCGCCGTCGGGCACGCGAAGACGCGCCGCCAGTTCGGCGCGCCGATCGGCGCGTTCCAGGGGATCAAGCACGCGCTGGCCGACAACTACGTCGCCGTCGAGCGGGCCCGCAGCCTGACCTACGCGGCGGCGGCCCGGCTGGCAGACCCGAACACCGCACCCGCGGATGCCTGGACCGCCACGGCGCTGGCCAAGGCGGCTGCCGGCGACGCGGCGGCGCGCTGTGCGCGCACCGCGGTCCAGGTGCACGGCGCCCTGGGACAGACCTGGGAACACGACATCCACCTCTACGTTCGGCACGCCTGGCAGGGCGCCGCGCTGCTCGGCGACAGTCGCGCCCTGTACCACGAGGTAGGCCGCCGTTTCGCGGGAGGCGCGAAATGAGCTCTGTGGTAGAGGAATTCGGCGGCTGGTTGACGGATTTTCTGCCCGGCGACTACTACGAGAACTACCGCACCTACCGCTGGGATCTGGCGCTGCGTCGTGACTACCAGCGGGCCGCCTACGAGGCCGGATGGCTACAACCCACCTGGCCGCGCGAGCACGGCGGCCGTTTGTTGGGTCTGCGCGATGCGATGGAAGTCCGCCTCGAGGCGGCCCTGCGGTCGGCACCCAAGCTGCCCAACATCGCCGGGCCCAACGTCGCCGCGCCCGGCATTCGTTGGTTCGGCACCGCCGAACAGGTCGACCGACTGCTGGTTCCCCTGCTGCGCGGCGACGAATGGTGGGCACTGGGCATGTCCGAGCCGGAGGCCGGATCCGACTTCGCCGGGCTGCGCACGCGGGCCGAGCGGGACGGGGACGTGTTCCGGGTCACCGGTCACAAGATCTGGACCACGCAGGCGCACCAGTCATACTGGTGCACCCTCTACGTGCGCACCGACCCCGAAGCGCCCAAACACCGCGGCATTTCCTGCCTGATCCTCGACCTGCACTCCCCCGGGGTGAGAATCGAGCCCATCCGGATGGCGTCGATCTCCGACGAGACGTTCTGCGAGGTGTTCCTCGACGACGTCGAGGTGCCGGCCACGAACCTGCTGGGGCCGCTGCACGGCGGGTGGAACGTCGCGATGTCGTCGTTACACCATGAGCGGCAGATGATCTGGATCATGAACTGGGTCGAGATCCAGCGCGGGCTCGAGGCGGCGCGGGGCGCCCGCGACCCGGACGTCTACGCCGAACTCGGTTCGTTGCTCGCCGACGCCGAGGCGCTGCGCGCCACCGGATACCGCGCCCTGAACAACGAGCTGGCCGGGCGCCCCAGCCCCGAGGCCGACATTTCCAAGCTGCTCGGATCCGTGACCCTGCAGCGGGTGTGGGAACTGGCCGCCGCCGCCCGCGGGCCCGGCTCGGCCGAGGATCCCGATCTGCTGTTCGAGCGCCAGGACGCGCTGGCCGCAACCATCTACGGCGGAACGTCGGAGATCCAGCGCAACATCATCGCCGAGCGGCTGCTCGGATTGCCGAAGGGATGACGACGATGGACTACGACCTCGGCGACGACGCCGAGCAACTCCGAACCCGGTTGCGCGGGCTGATATCCGACCACATCCCGGCGGACTTTTTGGGGGCGTGCACCGACGACCCGCAGGATCTGGCCACCACGGAGACGTTCTGCAAGCTGCTGGCCGCCGAAGGGCTGCTGGCCCTTGCCTGGCCGAAAGAGCATGGTGGCGGCGGCGGTTCGGTCTGGCAGCAGACGGTGTTGCGTGAGGAGATGTGGGCCCGACACGAACCGCGTGGCCCGCAGTACATGGGCATCAACTGGGTCGGCCCGGCCCTGATGCGGTACGGCACGGCCGAGCAGAAGGCCAAGCACCTGCCGGCCATCGCGTCCGGCGACGTGATCTGGTGTCAGGGTTTTTCCGAGCCGGAGGCCGGATCGGACCTCGCGTCGCTGCGCACCCGCGCCGTACCCGACGGGGACGGCTGGCGAATCACCGGCCAGAAGGTCTGGACGTCGTACGCGCAGATGGCGTCCTGGTGCGTGCTGGCCGCCTGCACTCACCCCGACGCCCCGAAGCCCAAGCGGCTCAGCCTCTTTCTGATCCCGATGGACCGGCCCGGCTTCACCGTCCGCCCGATCCCCTCGATGCTGGGACCTCACCACCTCAACGAGATGTTCCTCGACGACGTCGCGGCCTATCCCGAGGACGTCCTCGGCGAGCCCGGCGACGGCTGGCGGGTGATGCGCGAAGCGCTGGCATTCGAGCGGGTCGGCATCGCGCGGTATGCGCGCTGCGAGTCGCTGCTCGACCGCCTGCGCACCCAACTCGGCGACGCGTGGGACACGCTGCCCGAGGCGATCCGCGTCCGCTGGGTACGGGCGCTGGTCGACCTGCGGGTGGCCAGGCTGCTGGCCTACCGGGCCGTGTCGCTGCAGGACGACCCGGCGGCCGGCGCGGCGGCCAGTGCCGCGCGCATCGCCACCACGACCTGCGACCAGCAGGTCGCCGAGCTGCTTTTCGACGCGCTCGGCCCGACGGCGCTGGACAGCGGCCCCTCGGCTCCGCTGCACGGGGCCGTCGAAGACCACTGGCGCTACGCGCAGGCGGCCACCGTGGCGTCGGGAACCATCGAAGTCCAGCGGATGCTGGTAGCCCGGGAAGTGTTGGGAGAACATCGGTGAAAACCGCTCTGCCACAAGATATCGGCGACTTCGCCGCGGTCGCCGCCAAGCGGCTGGGCCGGCTGGGCGGACCGCCGGCCGCGCTGCGCGCCGAGACCGATCAGAGCGTCCGGGACGCGGCGCGCGTGGCGCTGACCGAGGTCGGCGCCTTCGACCTCGACGTGCGGTCGTCATCCGACGACCTGCTGGCCGCCGCCGTGCTGTGCCGCGCCGCCGGCGCGGCGGCCCTGCCCTACCCCGTCGTCGAAGAACTGCTCGCGCTGGACGGCGCGCGGCTGGCCCTGGTCAATCCGGAAGCGCCCCGCATCGACCACGGCGACCTGCCCGGCGCCTGGATCGCCGCGGACCTCGACGGCAACCGCTACCGCCTCCGGCCGGGGGCGCGCACGAACGCCAAGCTGGGGCCGTTCCTGGTGCCGGCCTTACTCGACGCATCCGATGGCGCGGTGCCGGCGACCGACGTCAACCTTCATCTCGTGCTGGGGTCGTGGCGGATTCTGGGAGCGCTGCAGCAGGCGCTGCACATCGTGACCGAACACGTAAGCGCCCGGGTCCAGTTCGGCAAGCCGTTGGCGGACTTCCAGGCGGTCAGGTTCGCCGTCGCGGACGCCTCGGTCGCGGTACGCGGGCTCGAGGAGCTCGCGAAATACACGGTGTCGCGCGCCGAAAGTCTTTCGCCGCCAGCGTGTTCGGCCGACGCACTGGTGCTGCGGCTCAAGGCCGCCGACACCGCGCGGCAGGTACTGCGCACCGCGCACCAGTTGCTCGGCGCTCTGGGCTTCTGCGACGAGTCCGACATCAGCGTGCTCGACCGGCACACCCAACCGCTGATCCGGCTGCCGCTGGGCGCCGAGGCGCTGGCGCTGCGCCTGATCCCCGACGTTCGCGACGGCCACCTCGAGACCCTGTTCACCGGGGCGGTGACGGCATGAGCACCGAACAGGTCGCGGCCCGGACGCCCGAGCACCCGCCGGCGGAGGGCATCCCCTTCGGCGTCAGGCTGACCCAGCTTGCCGAACAACGCACCGATGACACGGCCGTGACGGTGGTCGCGTTGGACGGCACCGCGCAGTCGCTGACCTTCGGCGAGCTCGACGCCCGCGCCAACCAATGGGGCCGCGCCCTGGCCGCCGCCGGCGCGGAGACGGGATCCTTCGTCGCACTGGCGATCCCGAACTCGCGGCATTTGGTGCTGGCCACAATGGGCTGCTGGAAAATCGGTGCGGTCCCCATCCCCATGCACTGGGATCTGCCCGAATGGGAACGGGAGCGGGTGCGGGCGGTGATCGGGCCCGCCGTGGTCGTCGACGACACGAGCCGGTGGGTGCTCGAGGCGCACGCGGCGGGTGAGTCCGAAAGTCCGCTGCCCGCTGCCGTTTCCCCCACCACCAACGGAATCTGCAGCAGCGGTTCCACCGGCGTGCCGAAGGTGATCCTCAACCTGGCGCCGTCGCTGTGGACGCCCCAGCACGGCGAACCGTTCCTGTCGAACTGGACGCCGGTGGCCCAGCCGCAGACGGTCATGGTGCCCGCGCCCATGTATCACACCAACGGCTTTGCGACCTTCCTCATGCTGCTGGCCGGCGACCACCTGGTGATCCTGGAAAAATTCGACGCCGCATTGGTCGTCGATGTGATCGAACGCTTCCGGGTCAGCAACTTCACGGCGACGCCCACGATGCTGGCCCGCATCGCGGCCCTGCCCGACGTCCGGCGACGGGACTTCTCCAGCGTCGTCTTCGTCCTGCAGGGCGCCGCCGTGATGCCCCCGTCGCTGATGCACACGTGGTTCGAGCTGCTGGGCCCGGAGCGGTTCGTGACGGCCTACGGCATGACCGAGAACCTCGGGCTCACGGCGCTGCGCGGCGACGAATGGCTGGCCCATCCGGGCAGCGTCGGCCGCGGCTTCCGGGACACCGAAATCCGCATCGTGGACGCCGCGGGCACACCGCTCGGCCCCGGCGAACACGGCGACGTGTACCTACGCGCCCCGATGAGCGCGGGCTACCGCTACCTGGGCGGGGCGCCGCCGCTGCCGTCGACCGACGACGGTTTCCGCTCCGCCGGCGACATCGGATACCTCGACGAGGACGGCTATCTCTACATCGTCGACCGCCGCGTCGACATGATCGTCACCGGCGGCGCCAATGTCTTTCCCGCAGAGGTCGAGTCGGCGCTCGCGGGCCACCCCGGCATCGCTGACGTCGTGGTCATCGGGCTCGCCGACCCGCAGTGGGGACGCCGCGTGCACGCGGTGGTGCAGCCGGCCGACCGCGCGCCGCTGACCGCGCAGCAGGTGATCGAGTACGCCAAGAGCCGGCTGGCCCACTACAAGGCGCCCAAGACCGTCGAGTTCGTCGACGCGATCCCGCGCACCGCGGCCACGAAGGTGAACCGCTCGGCGATGATCGCGGCCCGGGGCGGGTAGGAACCGCACCGCGCCGCTCGGAGCCGGCGGCACCGGCCTGCCACGATCATCACTGTCAGACCCTCCCGTTACTATCGACCGTATGTTCGACGTGCGGCAGGTCCGCGAAACCGAGCGCCAACGACGGGAGACGGCCTACTTCGGACCAGCACCACCCATCGACGGGCCGACGAACCACCGCCTTCTAAACGTGATTGACGAACTGCGTTGCCGATTCGCAACGCAGGCAACAGCATACCGCGCGCACATGCCGGATTTGGATATCGTGTCGCGCCGGGCTGCTCGATACCATCGGTCTACGCCGCGGCGGCGCAGTAGGCGGAAGGGAACTCCGAAATGTGCTCGGCTATTTCGCCGAACTGGCCGAGTCCGCGCGCGAGTTGGTCGAGCGTGGTCGGGTCCTGCCGCAGCTTCAGCGGGACAGCCACGACGCGATCGCGTCGTGGCGTCCGGTGTTGCAGGGTCGTGACATGCCTGTCCTCGCGTTGCCAGGTTCGCCACGGCTGATCGGCTCGCTTGCCTGCCGGCGTTGAACGCCCCGGTTGCCGACCTATGACACGACCCAATCGAGGTCGAACGCGTTGCCGATGGCCTGTGCCAGGACTGATTCCTGGGATGCGAGCAGGTAGCCGATTTGACGTCCAAGGACAGAAGCCGGGATTGTTTGGATGTTGTCGCAACTGACGCTCGACGGTTGATTCAGCCCGTTCGCCGCACCCACCGCGACTTCGGTGGCCAGCCCCCGGATGGTTGTCGTGATCGGGGCGACAGTGACGTTGGTGAGATGCGGACGCACGACTTCTCGGGTGAGAACCAGGACCGGTCGGGACTTGTCAAGCTGGGCGATGTGGATAGGTCGCATCAGTCGATGTCGAGGACAGTATGTGCGGAGTAGCTAACCAGCGCGTCCAAATCGCTAGGAGTCGACGCACTGGCCGCGAGGATCTCTGCGTCGCGTTCAGCGAGCCGGCGGCGGCGCTCCCGCTCCAGCGCCCGCACCACGACTGCTGCACGGCTGCGAGCATGTTGTCCCCGGACTTCGTCATCGATAAAGGCGACGATCTCTTCGGGCAAGCGGACCGCAATTTGTGTGCTCATCCGATCGATGGTACCAGTTTGGTATGCATCTCGGGCGTCGAATGCGCTGACGTGCCGCGCGCTCACGCCTCCGCCGTGTCTACGTGCCGGATTTCTCTTCAAGCCGCTCAAAGCTGGACATGACGCAAAGTTTACCGGCGCGTGCTGACATCCGGCGCCGCATCAGGTCTCTGATCCGCCGCTCGCCCGCATAGTGCACGATTTGTCGGCAGCGTCTTCCGCGTATCCCCCGCCGTAAGCGACCACATGACAAGGGAGTAGGTTCCCGACTTGTCAACAAGGTCAAGCGTCTATGCGGCTTTGGCGTCGAGTGATGACGAAACGGGCTGTTAGAAGCGATGACTGGGCAAGGGGTGTTGTGTGCGACATCCGAGGTGGTCCTCATGGGTTGTGCCAGCGCTGGCCGAGCGCTTCAGCCGCTGTGGACACCTTCATCACCAGGCGACGCTCGCGGTACCGGACGGGGACGAAGTGGTAATGCTCGTAAAACGACTGGGCTTCGTCGTCTAGCGCATCAACGACGATGAGCCGTCCTCCACCGATCTCCGACGCTGCGATGGCTTTCCCGAGTGCATCCAGGAGCAGCTGCTCGCCGTATCCGTGACCACGCAGCGATGCGTCCATTGCCAGACGGGCGATCAAATATCCGGGTATGCGGGAATAGCCCCCCGCCATTGACCCTGGCACGCCGTCGTCGTTCCGCACGACTTCGGTGGGACAAATAGCGAAATACGCGCAGACCGTCGATTCCCCTTGTCGCGTCCATACATAGACGTGTGCCACTCCGCTACGATCGGCGCGGCGGGCGTGTTCGGCCGGCCGGCCATTCAGCGACTCCTTACCGCAGTCGAACCCTGCCAGGGCGTGGTCGTCGTCGAGCCGTGCGGACTCGAACATCACTCAGCGCCGCTTGAACACCGCAGGCTTGCGTGCGGCTGCCGCCAGCCGTGGTGCGGTATCGGCAACGTCGAGTGCAGACATCAGTTTGTCGAACTGTTCGGGCTCCATCACCGTGACCAACTCCTGGCGCAGGACATCCTCGGCGCGTTGGATCGCGGCTTTCCGGACGAATTCCGAGGTTTGCTCATGCACGACATTGGCGGCTCGCTGGATACGGTCCAGGCTCGCCTCCTCCGCGCGAAGCTCGAAGCGCTTCGCTTTGACTCCCACGATGACACCTCCATCAACTCACCCACAGTGTACGGTACCTGTACGGACATTTCTGGGTACACCCATTCCGCTCTGACCCGATTCCGCGATTAAGCCGGGCAGTTGATCTTGGGGTCTTGGGATGATCTTGATTGTGGTGGAGGGCATCCGCGTTCGCCGGGTTGCGCCCGGTTCGCGTTTCGTTGTGGGTTTGTGGGGGTTCGGGGCACGTGGGGCCTGAGTATCGGCGTCGGTGACCGTGCGCGGCAACGGTTTCGGTCGGCGGTCAGGGGGCGGGCAGGGCGCGCAGCCGGGCCAGGATGTGGCACAGCAGGTCGCGGTGTCCGGACGCGGGTCGCAGGGTGAGGGTGCGGGCGTGGCGGATCAGTCGGGCCGGGATCGCGATGAGCCGGTGGCGCAGGGTGGCGATCATGGCTTTGCCGTCGCGCACCCCATGCCCGGCGACGAGATCGTCGCCGAGGATGGTGCCGGTGAGTTGGTGCAGCCAGCCGGCGATGCTGGCGGCCAGCAGCGCGCCCCACATCCAGGCGGTGTTGACCTGCTTGTTTCCCGAGGGCAGGTGTCGCAGCGCGGCGCCGTGTTTGCTGTCGCGGAAGATGTTCTCCACGCTGGTGCGGTGCCGGTACCAGTGCTCGACGGCCGCAGCCTTGTCGGGGGTGGAGGTGTCGAGGTTGGTGGCGATGAACGAGTAGGCGTAGATCGCGTCGGCGTGAGCGAGTTCGGCCAGCGGCAGCGCGCGCTGGTCGGGGTGCAGGGTGCGGCGCCGCCGCGACCGGGCGTCGGGAGAGACCTGGTCGACGGTGAGCCGGACCCGGCGGATCAGCAGCCGCGTGTTCGGTGGCCAGTCGGCGGGCGCGTAGGTGGAGACGGCGACCTGCGCGTCGGGCATGTCGATCGCTGCGCGCCAGTCGGTTTCGGCGATACCGGCCAGCGCCCGCCACATCGTGGTGACGCGTTTGGCGCCGATGGCGAACCCGATCCCCGCCTTGTGCGCGGCGCGGGCCAGTTGCCCGGCGAAGTAGCCGGCGTCGGCGCGCAACCGGACCCGTTCGCGGCGGATCCGGCGCGGCAGCCCGGCCAGGGCGCGCTGCAGCAGGTCCTCGGCGGTGGCGCGGGGGTCGTCGAGACCGCAGTCCAGGTCGGCGGCCAGCACGGTCTCGGTCTCGGCCCAGCTGGCCACGTGCGGGCGCCCGACCGACCCGCTGGCCCTGATGGTTGTAGGCGATGCCGTCCTTCTTGCGGCCGTACACCTCCACGTCGGTGGTGTCCAGGTCGATAGTGGCCCCCTCGCACAGCGCCGCGGCCCGCTCGGCGGGCAGCAGCGCCAGCATCCGCTCGCTCACCTTCGCCAGCCCGGATTCGGTTGCCCGCCACTGCTGGTCGGTGAATCGTTTCGCGAGCCCGGCCGCGGTGGTCGAGGCCAGTCCGGGCACCGGCGTCAACGCCTGGGCGGCGACGTCGGCCCGGTGGCGGTCCAGCCCGACCAGGAAGTCGTGGCCGGCCGGCTGCGCCGCGGCCATCCCGACCAGCAGCTCACCGGGCCCGAAGCCGCGGTCGCGCTGCTTGATCGGACCCGTCGCCGCGTCCAGCAGCCCGATCACGTCGAGTCGATCCAGCAGTTCGGTGACCGCCACCATCCCCGCGTTACCGGTCACACTCGGATCCGCCCTGCCGACCCGAACCCGCCCGCCCGCGCGCTTCCCCAAACCCCTGTCGATGCGTATCCTGCTCACCAGATGGGTGCCTTCCGCGCCGCCGGACAATGTGCCTTTCACAACACGAATCGTCCCAGGCCGCAACGGCATCCATCGCTATCTTCCTGCGCGTGTCACCCGCTTACTCGCGGAATCGGGTCTGACAGCGGCCGGGCTGGCGGTGGGTGTGCTGGGCACATCCATCTTCCTCATTCAGCGCTCGGCTGCCCGTCGAGGCGCGCGCGGTGCCCAGACCGGACTCGTCGCGAAGTCCGCCAACTAGGAGGTTTTCCATAATGGCAGCACCGCTCTTGCAGGCCCAGGTCGACATCGACGCGCCCGTCTCGAAAGTCTGGTCGCTGATCAGCGATTTCCGCCGGATGCCGCAGTGGAGTCCGCAGTGCCGGTTGATGCGGCCGCTGGGCCCGATCCGCCCCGGCACCCGGACGTTCAACCTCAACCGCCGCAACCTGATGGTCTGGCCGACGATATCCACCGTCGTCGAGTTTGTCCCGGAGCAAAAGCTGTCATTCCGGGTGAACATGAACAACACCGTGTGGAGCTATGAGCTGCAGCCGATCCCCGGTGGCACCAGGGTGATCGAGAGCCGGCACGCCGAGAACGGCGTCAAGCCGGTGTCCACCATGGCCGTCAACGCGCTGATGGGCGGAACCGAAAGCTTCGAACGCGAACTCGTCGAGGGAATGAACGTCTCGCTGGCCAAGATCAAGGCCGCGGCCGAGAGCGGCTAGCTGGGCTCGGCCGGCGCTTCGGGCTCGGCCGGCGCTTCGGGCTCGGCCGGCGCTTCGGGCTCGGCCGGCGCTTCGGGCTCGGCCGGCGCTTCGGGCTCGGCCGGCGCTTCGGCGGGCTTCTCGCTGACGTCGAGTACACCGTCGTCGAAGGGGTCGTACAACGGCGAACCGCTGCCCGCGGGAGCAGGTGTGTCCGAATGCGCACCACAGCCGTACTCCACGTCGACGACGTGCCCGTCGGCCGACAACTCATTGCCGCACACGCCGAACATCACACCGAGCGAACCGGCCAGCGGCAGGAAGAACCCGCAATCCCGGCAGATCCGCTTGGTGAACTGCGCCATCTGCGCGCCAGGCCCGTAATCGCCGTCGTGCCAGCGCTCTGCGGCCCGGGCACGACCCCAGGCGCTCATCACCTGACGACGTCCGAACCCGATCTCGGCAGCGGTCTCGTCGACCTGAGGATCACCGGAAGACAGATAGCCGGGCACCAGCCGCGGGTCATCCGACAACGGCGCGAGCAGGTCGCCGGGGCTCAGGTCACCGGGTTGGATGCGCTGATCCCACGGCACCCACTCCGGCGCCAACAACGACCCGGGCCCGGGTATCAGCACCACCTCGCTGACCGTCGCATGGTCTGCGCCGGGGTAGCCGGCCACCACGACCGCCCACTGCCAGCCGTGGTAGCCGGGCAGGTGGGCAAGGAAACGGTGGGTGGCGCTGGTCGGGTCTTCATAGTCGACGCCGAGGTAGTCGCCCACGGTGTCATCGCCGCTGCCCTCGACGATGGCAGCGCGCGCCAAGTCGGCCGAGCTGGTGAGGACCGTCGCCAATTCGGGCGACCACGCCGTCGTGGTCGAAGCCGTCACATCGTCCGTTGTTTCCATGGGCCTCCGATTCTGCCGCACAGATACGACACATGGCCACACCGGTCGCCTGCGAACTACCGCACCCACTATGGGTGAGAATCGATGTATGGCGGGACGACGCGGAGATCAGGTGCATGCAAGGCGCACTGCGCGCCGCCGCATTGGACCCGCCGAGCATCCCGGCATGGCCAACTACCCGACCGAACAGCCGGATTACCGCCGCTCACGCCGCGAGCCGGCGATGCCGAGCGCCAATCGGTATCTGCCCCCGCTGAATCGCGAGCACGCGGCCGAACCGCGCCGCGAACCACCGCGAGACGGTCCCACCGGCGAACGGATCACCGTCACCCGCGCCGCCGCCCAGCGCAGTCGCGAAATGGGTTCGCGGATGTACGACCTGGTACAGCGGGCCGCCACCGCCGACGGCGCCGACAAGTCCGGGCTGACGGCTTTGACGTGGCCGGTGGTGGCCAACTTCGCCACCGACGCCGCGATGGCGGTCGCGCTGGCCAACACGCTGTTCTTCGCGGCGGCCACCGGGGAGAGCAAGGGCCGAGTCGCGCTGTACCTGCTGATCACGATCGCGCCGTTCGCGGTTATCGCACCACTGATCGGACCGGCACTCGACCGACTGCAGCACGGCCGCCGTGCCGCCCTGGCCGCCTCGTTCGCGCTGCGCACCGCGCTGGCGGTGCTGCTGATCGACAGTTACGACGCGGCCACCGGCGGCTTCCCGTCCTGGGTGCTCTACCCCTGCGCGCTGGCCATGATGGTGCTGTCGAAGTCGTTCAGTGTGCTGCGCAGCGCGGTCACCCCGCGGGTGATGCCGCCGACCATCGACCTGGTCCGGGTGAACTCCCGGCTGACCATGTTCGGCCTGCTCGGCGGCACCATCGCCGGTGGTGGCATCGCCGGTGGCGTCGAATACGCCTGCGACCGAATGCTCCAGTTACCCGGCGCGCTCTTCATCGTGGTCGCGGTGACCATGGCCGGGGCGGTGTTGTCCATGCGTATTCCACGCTGGGTCGAGGTGACGGCGGGCGAAGTTCCCACCACGCTGGGTTATCGCCAGGGCAAACAACGCCGCAGCTTGTCGGATGAGGTGCGCAGGGCCAGCGGAGCACTTCGACAACCGTTGGGCCGCAACATCATCACCGCACTGTGGGGGAACTGCACGATCAAGGTGATGGTCGGGTTCCTGTTCCTCTATCCGGCCTTCGTCGCCAAGGCGCAGTATGCCGGCGGATGGAAACAGTTGTCGATGCTCGGCATGATCGGAGGGGCGGCCGCAGTCGGCAACTTCGCCGGCAACTTCACCAGCGCCCGATTGCGGCTGGGCCGGCCCGCGGTGCTGGTGCTGCGGTGCGCGCTGGCCGTGACCGGTGTCGCGCTGGCCGCGGCAGTGGCCGGTACGCAGCTGATGGTTGCGATCGCGGCCCTGATCACCTCCGGGTCCAGCGCGATCGCGAAGGCCGCACTGGATGCGTCGCTGCAGGACGACCTACCCGAGAAATCGCGCGCCTCGGCGTTCGGACGTTCGGAGTCGACGCTGCAACTGGCCTGGGTGCTCGGCGGCGCGATGGGCGTGCTGCTCTACACCGACCTGTGGGTCGGCTTCAGCTTCGTCGCGTCGGTGCTGATCTTCGGTCTGGCGCAGACCATCGTCAGTTTCCACGGCCACTCGCTGATTCCCGGCCTGGGTGGCAACCGGCCGGTGATGGTCGAGCAGGAGGGCGAGCAGAGCCGACGCCGCAGCACGGCGGTTCAGCGACCGTGACGTCAGCGCGAAAACTTGCACTGTTCGCGATCGTGGCGGTGCTGGCAGTGGGCGCCGGGATCGGGGCGTGGACGCTGGCGCGCGAGCAGGGGCCGCTGCTTCCGGAGATCAGTGCGTATTCAAACGGCCATTCCACCCGGGTAGGTCCCTACCGCTACTGCAATGTCGTCGACCTCACCGACTGTCAAAACCCGCAGACCGAGGGCGAGCTGCAGGTGAGTTCCCGCTCCCCCGTTCAGCTTTCGGTGCCTACCTCGATCAGCGAGGCGCCCTGGTGGTTGCTGACGGTGTACGAGGACTCCGCCATTCCCACCACGACGTTCTACCGGCCGGGCAATCGGATGGCGGTCACCATTCCCACCGTCGACCCGCACCTCGGCCGGCTGACCGGAATCGCCGTGCAGTTGATGACGGTGTTCGTCGACCCGAACGGCGAGGTGCAGGGTGTCCCGCACGCCGAGTGGTCGGTGCGAACCGTGTGGAGCTAACAGCTAGCCCCAGCTAGCCCGGATCTGCCGAGTTACTTGATTGCCATTGCGGAGACCGGACTGCCGGACGCGCCGGTGATGGGCAGGGGCGACGCGGAGAACATGAACTCGAAGATCCCGTCGGCTTTGCTGTCCTCGGAGAGTGCTTCGAGGTCGAACATTTCGCCGAAGGCCAGCCCGGTGTGGACTAGAGAGACCACGTGAAGTGGTTGCCAGCAGTCGATTTCGTTGGGCAGCACCTCAATTCCCCAGGTGTCGGTTGCGACGGCGGCGATATCTTTGTCGCGAATCCACGGCGCGGTGTGCAACGACAGGCCCGGGGATGGCCCGCCGGCGTAGTCTCCCCAGTTCCAGCGCCGGGCGGCCATGAACCCGGTGCGGATGATCAGTGCGTCGCCGGGCCCGATGTCGAGATGTTTGGCGGCGAGATAATCCTCGAGGTCGTCGGTGGTGATGGCGTAGCCGGGTTCGAGTGTTTCGACGCCGCGGTGTGCGGCCAGGTCGACGAAGACACCACGGGTGACGATCTTCGCGGTGTAGTTCTGCACCCCGTTGGAGCGGCTGCCCCCTGTTCCGGCGTCGGCGGCCGGATGTCCGTTGTACATCTGGCCGCGCCAGAAGAAGTGGCACAACGCGTCCCATTGGGTGCCGGATTGAGTGGGCATGACCAGGACGTCGTCGTAGTAGCCGCCAGTGGGTTGCCCGGTGGACTTCCTCAACTCCGTCAGGGTGTGGGTCTCTACGCGTTCTTGCTCGCCGACGAGGTATCCCGGACCCGAGGTCAGTGGGTACAGATGGGGATTGGCTCTGCCGAGATAACCGTTTTGCGGGCCATGCTCGTCATACGGCATGGTCAACGAGATGGACTTGCCGACCTTCACCAACGCGGCGGCTGCGCGGATCTTGTCGGGGGTAATGAGGTTGACCGTGCCCAGCTCGTCGTCGCGACCCCACCTGCCCCAGTTAGAGCATCGCTGGATGTAGCCCTCCAGAATCGCCAGATCATCTGCCATCAGGGTCCCTCCTTCTTCATGTAGGCGTCGGCCGCGGCCCAGTCGACCGGGCCGTCATCGAGCGGCACCTGCAGAGATTTGAGAAATGCGGCGCATAGGACGTAGGTGCCCGCCAGCAGAGTGATCTCGGTTACTTCGTTGTCGGGGAAGAACTTTCGCAGCGCGTCTAGGGCGTCTTGTTCGGCCCCGATATTCTTGACCAGCGAGTCGACATAAGAGACCAGCGCCATCAGCGACGGATCGCCGAACTCCTGCTGCTCTGGATTGATCAGGTCGGCCAGCAGCTCCGGGCTTGTTCCGGTGCGCAGGGCTTCCGATTTGTGCTGGACCAGTTGGTATTCGCAGTCAACGACCGCACCAACCCGCACGATCACGCGCTCGCGCACCGCCGGTGAGATCTTCGCATTGCGGAAGCTCAACGCGTATTTCCAATACGGCAGGGTCTGCCCCCGCGTATGCAGCATCATCCGCGTCAAGTTGATAGGGAATAGCTCGTATACGGCCTCTTTCTCGGCGTCGAGCTCTGGGTAGGGGAAAACTGTCATCGGACAACTCTTTTCGGGTCGGCCCGGCCCCCGACGGCGTCCAGCCAATCCAGAATCACCTTGATGGCCAGGCCCGTGTTCCCGATCTGGCAGTGGTTCTGCGCCTGCTCCACCTCGGTGAAGACCCGGGCGCTGACCGACCGCGCGGCGGTCAGCGTCAAGAGCTGGTCGCCAAGCTGGTGCAGCGGCACGTAATGGTCTTTTGCGCCGGCCATCAGCAGCACATCCTGGGTAACTGATGGGGAGACGTCGTTGGTGTTGTATTCGCGCCAGACGTTGAACACCTCGGCTGGGGTCGCTACGCCCATAACGCGCTCAGCCTGGCGGAAGGCCCAGTCCGTCAGCAAGTCCGTTTTGACAAAGGCCTCGGTGGCCGCGTCGATCACCGAAGCGGGCATCTCGGCGTCGTCTGCCGTGAGGGCAGCAAGGCTTGCGGTCCCCGGACTCCTTGTGACGCACTCGAACAGTTCGGACATGATGTCGAAGGCGATGACCCGGCTGACTCTGGGTTCCCGGGCGGCGGCGCGCATGACCAGGCAGCCGCCGAGTGAGAATCCCATCAGTGTGGTGTCGGTCAGGCGGAAGTAGTCCAGTACAGCGGCCACCGGCAGGTGCCAGTCCGGGGTCATCGGCGTGCCCGCGTCGAGCACCGTCCCTTGACCGGGACCGTCGAATATCACGGTGTCCAGGCCTGCGTCACGCAGAGCGCGTGCCGCGGGCAGCCATTCCACGATGTAGCTGTCGAACCCGCCGAACACGACGATCGTTCCGCGCGGCCGCGCCGGGGTGAACCGATAAGCCGACAGATGCGTCCCCTGGTAAGGGACCAGATGGTGATCGCCCTCGGTGACGCCATTGCCCGCCAAGACGTTGTCAAGAAAACGTTGCAAGGCAGGCTGATACCGCGGATCGCTCGGGTCGAGAAAGAACTGCGCCCCGCGGGCGTAATAGGCGGCGGGCAGTGGGCGATCGGCGGCCAGCGCCTTGTCGCTGAGGTCGAGCATCTCCCGCGTCCAGTCCGCGTAGCTGGATATCCGGGGTGCCGACGCGCGGATTTCCGCCAGCATCTGCCCATCGTTGGCCCAGCCGTAAAACCGGTTGAGCTGGAAGTTCAGCGAGACGTTCGGGTGAAGCCCGTAGTACCCCACCGGGAACCGGCTGATGATCTCCTGATCGCTGGCCTTCATGGCCGCCTCCTGATCTAATACAACTTTTTGTTGCTTTAGTCAGTGTGACACACTAGGAGGGCAAACACAACGAGAGGTTGCATTTATGGCCGAGCAGGCCTCTGCAGCGGCACCAGGCACCGTTCGGCCGGGCGGCCGCACCTCGCGAGTGAGGTCCGCGGTGCTCGATACCGCCCTGCATGTGCTGGCCGACGTGGGGTACCCAGAGCTATCCATCGAGCGCATCGCCGAACGGTCCGGCGTGAACAAGACGACGATCTACCGGCGTTGGCAGACCAAGGAGTCCGTACTCGCCGCCGCTATTGACAACTTCGCCACAGACGTGTTTCCGATCTCGGCAAGCGATTCAATCGAGAAGGATTTGCATACGTTCGGCCGCTTGCTGGTGGACTTTCTCACCAATGATTCGTCCACAATTGCCGGTGTGGTGCGCGCGCTATTCTCCGACGCGGCGCGCGAACCACAGATCGCAGAACTCAAGCGCACCTTCTTCGCCAGCCGGCACCGCGAGGCCGCGAGCCTGGTCGAGGCCGCGGTCAAACGAGGAGAGCTTCCCGCCGACACCGACTCTCGAGAGCTCATCGGCCTGATCGCTGCGCCGATCTATTACCGGAAACTCGTGACCGAAGAGACACTCGACCACGCGGTAGCCGACCAGGCTGCCGCGACCGCCCTGATCGCCGTCAGGGCGGGCGCATGCCGCCGTTGACCATTTTTAATCGATGTCCGTGACCGGGCAGCTCAAACCCCTGGTCCGGTCACGAGGCGCCGTGACCTGGCGGCACCTTTTCGCCGTCGCGCGTCGGTCCCGGCGGCGTACCGTCGCCGAAAGGCTTGCCGCCCAAGGATTGTCTGCCGTGCGGGGTCAGCCAGTTGGCCAACTCCGGCCCCTTGGGCACGATCCCGGTCGGGTTGATGTCGGTGTGCACGATGTAGTAGTGCTGCTTGATCTGGACGAAGTCGATGGTGTCGCCAAATCCCGACGTCTGGAACAGATCTCGCGCATAGGACCACAACACTGGCATCTCGGAGAGCTTGCTTCGGTTGCACTTGAAGTGGCCGTGATACACCGGGTCGAAACGGGTCAACGTGGTGAACAGCCGGACGTCGGCCTCGGTGATCGTCTCACCGACCAGATAACGCTGCTTTGCCAGTCGGCTGCTGACCCAGTCCAGCGCGGTGAACAACCGCTCGTAGGCGGCGTCGTACGCCTGCTGCGAGCCGGCGAAGCCGCAGCGGTACACGCCGTTGTTGATCTCGGTGTAGACCCGCTTGTTGACCTCGTCGATCTCGGCACGCAGGGCTTCGGGATAGAGCTGCGGAGCGCCGGCGCGGTGATAGGCCGTCCACTCGGTGGACAGGTCCAACGTCATCTGGGGAAAGTCGTTGGTGACGACGGCCCCGCTGCGCACGTCGACGATCGCCGGGACCGTGATGCCCTTCGGATAGCCGGGAAAGCGGGCGAAGTACGCGTCCTGCAGACGGGGAATCTTCAGCACCGGGTCGACGCCGTCGGGGTCGAGGTCGAATGTCCAGCTCCGCTCGTCGTGCGTCGGGCCGCAAAACCCAATCGACACAACATCTTCCAGGCCGAGCAGCCGCCGGACGATGACCGCGCGGTTGGCCCACGGGCAGGCCCGAGCGACGATCAGCCGATAGCGGCCCGGCTCCACCGGGTAGCCGTCGCGGCCGTCGGCGGTGATGCGCGTTTGGATGTACTCGGTGTCACGGGTGAACTCGCCGGCCTCGGCGATGTAGGAAGCTATCTCGACCTCCGTCAGGTTCGCGTCACGGTCAGGAATCGGCGGGCGAGGTTGGATTCGGTCGACGCACCGGCTTCCCAGTGCGCGATCCACGGCCCAGTGCCTTCGGACTGGTCGATTATCCCCTCCTCAGCCCAGATGTAGCGGCCCTTGAGCACATTGGCGGCCAGTTGCGCGTCGACGTCGTCGGTATTGGTCCACAGGGCTTCGAACAGCGCCTCCACCCGCAGGGTGGCCTGCTGACAGAACGCCTCGGCCAACTCGTGGGACTGCTCGCCGCGGGCCCGGTCGGCGACCCGCTGGGACTCGGCTCGCACACACGTCGCTGCCATCGCGAACAGTTCGGCGGCGATGTCGACCACCCGCCCGAGGAAGCCCTGCTTCTGCTCCATCGCGGCTTGCCAGCGGGCCATCCCGTAGAAGGTGTTGCGGGCCAGCTTGCGCGCCGAGCGCTCGACGAAGCGCAGATGGGTGGCCAGGTTGCCGAACTCGCGATAGGCGCCGGGTCGCTGACCTTCACCGAACACCAACTGCGGCAACCACTTTGCGTAGAATCCGCTCGCACCGACGGCGGCCTTGGCCTTCTGACGGAGGTCGGCCTTGGCGTTAGCGAGATCACCCGCCGCGCTCAGGTGCGCGTCGACCGCCTCGCGCGCGATCAGCAGCCGCATGATTTCGCTGGAGCCCTCGAAGATGCGGTTGATCCTCAGGTCGCGGACCACCTGCTCCACCGGCACCGCCCGCTCACCGCGGGCAGCCAGCGACTGGGCGGTCTCGTAGCCGCGGCCACCGCGGATCTGCAGCAATTCGTCGCCGATCTTGCAGGACATCTCGCTCGACCACAGCTTGGCCAGCGCAGCCTCGATCCGGATGTCGTTGCGGCCTTCGTCGGCCATCTGCCCGGACAACTCCAGGACCGATTCGAGCGCGTAGCTCGTCGCGGCAATGAACGAGATTTTCTCCGCCACGGCCCCGTGTTCGCCGACGGGCTTGCCCCACTGCACGCGCTCACCGGCCCATTCGCGGGCGATCTTCAGCGACCATTTCGAGGCGCCGGCGGCGATCGCGGGAATCGAGAGTCGGCCGGCGTTCAGCGTCGTCAACGCGATCTTCAGGCCGTTGCCCTCCTTCCCGATCAGGTTCTCGGCGGGCACTCGGACCCGGTGCAGCCTGGTCAGCCCGTTCTCGATCCCGCGCAGTCCCATGAACGAGTTGCGCCGCTCGACAGTGACGCCGGGCGAGTCGGCTTCGACGACGAATGCGCTGATACCGCCCCGGTGCCCGTCTCCTTTGGGTACGGCGGCCATCACCACCAGAAGTTCGGCGACGACGCCGTTGGTCGTCCAGAGCTTCACGCCATCGAGTTCGTAGGCCGCTCCGCCGTCGACCGGAGTCGCCGTCGACGCCAGCCGCGCCGGGTCGGAGCCGACATCGGGCTCGGTGAGCAGGAAGGCCGAGATCGCCCCGGCGGCACAGCGCGGCAGGAAATTCCGCTTCTGCTCCTCGGTGCCGGCAAGCTTGAGCGGCTCGGGGACCCCGATCGACTGATGGGCCGACAGCAGGGCCCCGAGGCTGGCGTGCACGGTCGACACCAGCATCAGCGCGCGGTTGTAGGCGACCTGCGACAGGTTCAGGCCGCCGTATTCCGACGGGATCTTCATGCCGAAGCAGCCCAGCTCGGCAAGGCCCTTCACGTACTCGTCGGGGATCCTCGCGTCGCGCTCGATCACGCTGCCGTCGATGGTGCCCAGAAATTCCCTCAGCCGTCCCAGAAACTCCTCGATCCGGGCCGCCTCATCGTCGGTCGGTCGAGGAAAGGGATGGATGAGATCCAGCGGAAAGCGGCCGAGGAAGAGCTCCTTGGCCAGCGACGGCTTGTCCCAGCCGCTTTCGCGGGATTCCTCCGCCAGGGCTCTCGCTTGTTCTTCGCTGACCTGCGCCTGCTGTGCCATCGGACTTTCCTCACTCGAAATCGACTCCCTACGGAGCTTCGATCCCAGTGTTCCCCGTCACACGGCGCGGTACACCCGCCCGAGGCTCAGGCGTCCAATTCGCGGGCCACGGCCTTGACGACGTCGGAGACCTTGCGGGCAGTTTTGCGGTCCGGGTAGCGACCCTTGCGCAGTTCGGGCTGCACGGTGCCCTCGAGCAGCGTGATCATGTCCTCGACCATGCCGTGCAACTCGTCGGGGCTGTGCTTGTGCTCGGCTGGGCCTTCGCGGCGCGGACGGCTACTGAGCGTCGGAGGTGGGTCGATCAGCTTCAGACTCAGCGCCTGCGGGCCGCGGCGTCCGGACGCCAGACCGAATTCGACTTTCTGCCCGGCCTTGAGGCTCTCGACGCCCGAGGGCAACGCCGAGGAACGGACGTAGACGTCCTCGCCGTCTTCCTGGGACAGGAAGCCGAATCCCTTCTCGGCGTCATACCACTTCACCTTGCCAGTCGGCACCGGACTCACCTGCTTATCTGACCCGAATCCGCGAGTAGTGCGCGCGGTGATGCGGCGGCGCTGTGATTTGTGTTGTGGGGTGTGGGTTTTGTGGGCTGGGCAGGGTGGTGGCCCGGGTGTCGCGCCGGGTTCGCGGGTTC
>Ga0078972_1002374_pt1 | contig 62659 bp, 70 predicted proteins | sample YelNatPaOPGAMG01_FD_67568 | JGI IMG/M metagenome (GOLD analysis project Ga0078972, IMG submission 67568) | Hot spring thermophilic microbial communities from Obsidian Pool, Yellowstone National Park, USA - OP-RAMG-01 (SPADES assembly) (version 2) | ecosystem: Environmental > Aquatic > Thermal... | reverse complement strand
CGGCGCGTCTGGGATTGACGCCAGAAACCTTCTCGCGCGTCCTCCGCCGCCTGAAAGATGCCCATGCCATCGATATGCAGGGGCAGCATATCGTGATTCTGGATCGCAAGAAGTTGTTGGCTATCAGTCTGGCGTGAGCGTAGGGGCTGCGTTCCTCTGAATCGCTGCCGTTGCAGATGTCCCGATGCCCGCATAGGGCATCTTGACATACAGGTTCCAACAGATAAGACAGGAACTGATTACTTACTATTGGATGATGTCATGGATTCCTATCCCTCACATCTACCCGCCGACGCCGCCACCGCGATGTTCATCGGTGCCATCCAGGGCCTGGTGATGCAGACCCTGCTGAACGGCAAACCCCAACATATTCGCAGCGCGGCGCCAGGAATGTTCGCGCTGTACCACCGCTGCATTCGGAGCCAGCCATGACGTTTTCCGCAATAAACTGCCGCACCCTGCTGCTGCTTGCCGTATTGGTGCCCATTCTGATCTTGTTCGGCTACGTAGCGCTACGCTCGGGGTCGCTGGCGCCGGTGTCGGTCACGACAACCAAGGTGGCAAGCCGCGCCCTGCAACCGGCGCTGTTCGGCATCGGCACCGTGTAGGCGCACTACACCTACAGTATTCCCGATCGTGGTCGGGCGGGGGTTGCGGTTGAACGTATACGTGGCCGACCACGTCAAGGCTGGTCAGCTTCTAGGCGAGATGGACCCGGTCGATCTCGGCTAGCGTCAGGCCGCGCTCGATAGGGTTTTTAGTCACGGCGACCGCCACTGTCGCCACAGTGTCGTGCTTGCAATCGTCACGGGAGCGACCGGAAATGCTGGCCTGTCGCGCAGTCCTCGACGTATCCGGCAAATGGCAGGTGCAGTATCGTACCTACTCAAAACGCCGATATGCTCTTATATAACCATGCATGGCAAATAAAAATGCAGCGATACACCGCTGCCAAGAATTGCACGTCACTATGTGGAGGAGGAGAAGTGCTCTCAGAAACTGTATTGCAACATCAGGCGATCATCGACAAATGTGCCATGATAATTGGCGAAAGGATTACTGTGATCGATGGCAAGACGATTGCGTAAGGATAATCCCTTCCAGAATCCTCCTGGGGTATAGGTAACGTCAATGTAGTTGGCCTCGACATTGGGAAGAAACGGTGCCGTGTGGTACCAGCTGTAGGAGTATTTGAAGCGAAGGGTGGGTATGGGATGAAAGACAAATCCGGCCTTCCAGGCATGTCCCGCAGCAGAAGCTGAAATCAGACCATAATCCATAATACTAGTGTAGAGAGGATCCGCGCTGTACTGTTGGGTATAGGGGGAAATGAACCCACCGTTGGGCAGGATTTTACCGTTAGGCAAGGTTGTATCACGCTGCGGAATGTTGTCGTATGCCGCAAAGACCGAGCCGCTCATACCATAAAAGTGTGCTTTTATCCCCAGCATACCGCCAAATACCGTAGCATTCACGGGACCAGTCAGCTGGGCTCCATCAGCCCACTCCCGCGCGTACTGAAAATCGGCGAAAGGCTGGAAATGCTGCAGCAAGACTGGGGTAGTATAACCTACGGTGCCATAGAATAGATTCGTTAAGTCATAGAACCGGTAGTACCATGCCGCTGCTTTTATCCCCAGTTTTTGTCCCTTTATACCAAAGGCTAGAGTACCGTCGCTGTTGTTAGGCAAATAGTTATAGTAGGAGTTGTAGTTGAGCAACGTCTGTCGATGATAATCGGACTGAATACGGTTTTTATAACGAAACTCGCGGATACCAATGATGCTCAGGTTGGGTAGAGGATGGACCGTTACGGAAACGGCCTGATACGTGTTAGGGATCATGAACGCATCGGCGGTTCCCATCCAAGGTGTATTGAGCAGGAGATTGCCAACGTCTACCTGCAGCCATGGATTCTGATACTGCAAATAGGCTTGCCCCAAGACATTTAAGGAAGTTCTTGACCCCATCAACAAGGGGTCGAGGCGCAGCTCGCGACCGTTGGTATCGTTGGCCCCAAGATCATTGGCGGTATAGAAGGCAACGCCAGCGCTAACGCCATACAATGGAGCTGTCTGCACCTTGATCATGCCACCGAGGGAATAGGCATAACGATTTTCTACCGAATCACCGCCAAACATTTGATTATCATAGTAGGACCGGATATTGCCGCTTACTGTGGATTTCTCGAGGAACTGTTGTATGGTTTCTCCGTAGCTAATTGCTGGTAGCGCAATCAGCCCGATGATCAATAGCGGTATTGGTTTCATTGATTTCTCCTTTTTTTGGCCTGCAGGATAAAACTACCTATCTGCCTGTTTCTGATGCCAGCCTTGGACTCTCGCACTGCATAGGTAATCCGGTTTCTTCGGATAAACAGGGAACACAGAAGAGCCCACCCGTCCACATGTAAAAAAACTCTTCTGTGTGGCGATCACCCAGAAAAATGCCAGCATTGCGGTAAAGACCACGCCCAAAGGGGCAAAAATCCAGAAGCCGATCTTGTCGGCGAGCAAATAGGTTGCTGAATTGAAAACGCTCAAGAGGAAGGTAAAGCCCCACCAGCCCATATTGAATTGAACAGCAGTCCATCCCACAGATAGCACAGGATATCGCCATGCACATCCACCACAGGCCAAAGCCCCACAGGAGGGCAACCATCAGACCCGCCATTTGTGCGAAATGCGTCATCTCCGCCAGGGCACCGTGAAAATTGGCAAAATCTGCATTGCCCAGAGTGATCATTATCATTGCACTGGTACCGATCGGTCCCAGTGGCAGCCAACTAGAAACCGCCATATCCTGATGCGGCATTTTGTGCAGAATCAAGCGAAGCAACAGAATCGCGAGAATCTCCATCGCCAGTAGCACCAATATCGCCCAGAACACATAACTCAGGTAAATCACGTTCTCAGCTGCAGCAGGAGCTTGGTGTGGTGCCAGCAACCGCCACTGGCCGCGGCAATCGCGGGCGACACGATGGGTAGCCACCAGGCGGCTGTCAAACCCATGTCAAAGGCAAAGCTGGAATATGACGGTCAAAGCCACACCCAACAGGAAAAAACCCATGCCCAGAGAGGACGTTATTTTTGTTCATGCACCGCGCTCCTCGTCACGTCGCCTCTGCAACATGGTTTCACCGATGGCTCTGGCAGAATCTGGGTCCAGGAGTTGTCGAGCAAGAGGGAAAATCTCTCCATCCTCCAGGGCGATGTGAACGCGGTTCATTGTAATGAATGGCTCAAGTCGTAGTGCTCGAATCTTTTTGGTAGCGACCAAGTCGCGCAGATCCTCTGCAAGATTCTGCCAAGCCTCTTCCAGCTGGCGGTGTTGGGCAGTCAGGTTTCGTAAGGGTGCACGAAGAAACTCTGGAAAATCCGGATGTACCAAAAGCCAAGGGAAGAGCGCGAATTCTTCATCGGCATGGTGGGCTGGGCCGGCAAGATCAAAGTATCGTAGAATACGCTCGGCAGCTGTCAACGACTCGTTGTCCACCCCATGACTTTGCAAATGCCCAGGGATCCGCTCTAAGGTGTCGCAGTGCTTCTCTATGCGTCGATGGCAAGCCAACAAGAGTCCTACCGGATCATCAAAGGAGGGTGCAGATACATCCATCAAATCCATAGCATAACCCTCTATAGAGTCTATTGATCACCTAACGACTACAGATCATCATTAGCGTTCACCAAACGCGACGCCGCGATTCTGTGACCTACCGCAGAACCAAGCCAGGAGCTGTATCGTTTCGCTACGATGACGCAGCGCACAGACGTTTACCTTGATTCCGATCAAGAATCCACGCTCATCGCGGATACGTACGGACAACACTATCTCGCCCTTCAGAATAGTCTATACTTGGCGCAGATGCGAACTGGCTGAGCCTGTCCCACGTGAAATGGAGGAGGACTAAGTGAGTCACTTATTGGATCGACTGAAATTCTTAGTGCGCGATCAAGAAGCATTTGCCGATGGCCACGGCGTAAAATTGCGCGACGATCGTCAGTGGGAGGACGCCTATCGCCACCGTTGGCGCTACGATAAGATCGTACGCACTACTCATGGGGTAAACTGCACCGGTGGATGCAGCTGGAATGTGCATGTCAAAAATGGATTGGTGGTTTTTGAGATGCAGGCTCACGATTATCCGGAAACGCGCCCAGACCTACCCAATCACGAGCCCCGGGGATGTCAAAGAGGCGCCAGCTTTTCCTGGTACCTCTATAGTCCACATCGTATCAAATACCCGATGGTTCGCGGACGCTTGCTGGAGCTTTACCGCGCCGAGAAGGCTCGGGGAAAGGATCCCGTGGAGGCTTGGCGAGCCATCCAAGAAGACCCGCGCAAACGCAGCAGCTACATCGCTGTTCGAGGCTTGGGGGGCTTTGTTCGTAGTTCTTGGGAGGAAGTCAATGAGATTATCGCCGCCGCGAATGTGTATACCATTTTGCAGTACGGCCCAGATCGCATTGCCGGATTTTCCGTCATCCCGGCCATGTCCATGATTAGCTATGCCTCGGGCGCCCGTTACCTCTCCCTCATCGGCGGGGTACCGTTGAGCTTCTACGACTGGTATTGCGACCTCCCCCCCTCTTCGCCCCAAGTCTGGGGGGAGCAGACGGATGTGCCAGAGTCGGCCGATTGGTTCAACTCTACTTATATCATTGTCGCAGGCACCAATATCCCAGCAACCCGCACCCCAGACGCACACTTTTATTCCGAAGTACGCTACAAAGGGACGAAAGTGGTCGCTATGGCACCCGACTATGCTGAATATGTCAAGTTTGCCGATGAATGGCTACCCGTTCGAGCCGGGACCGACGCGGCATTCTTTTTGGCTATGGGCCATGTCGTCTTGCAGGAATTCTATATTCAAAAGGAAGTCCCCTATTTTATAGACTATTGCCGCCGTTTCACGGACTTACCCATGCAGGTAATACTCCGACCTCTACCGGATGGCCACCACACCAGTGATCGCTTCCTCCGGGCTGGTGATTTCAAAGATCAGTTGGGGCAGGATTCCAATCCGGACTGGAAAACCATCATTTTTGACGAGCTAACTAAGAATTACCGGTGTCCAAAGGGGTCAATAGGCTTCCGATGGGATGAAGCTGAAGGCAACTGGAACCTGCTTCAAGAGGACGCCAGCAGCCATGCGCCCATTGTTGCCGAACTCTCGGCTTTAGGAAAGCCCAATACCGAACTTGTAACCGTGGTTTTTCCGTACTATGGCAAGCGCGGTGAAGATGTACCCGCTTTGATAGAGCGCAAAGTTTCAGCTCGGCGCCTGCAGACAAAACATGGAGAATTACTCGTTTGTTCAGTTTTTGATTTGTTACTAGCTCAGTATGGTGTGCGTCGAACCGGTGTAGAAATAGTAGAAGAGAACGATCCGCTTGCTGACTATTCGGATCCCGATCATTGCTTTACGCCAGCCTGGCAGGAGTCCATCACGGGCATACCCCAAGATGTGTGTGTGCGTATTGCCCGCGAGTTCGCGCAGAATGCCGTAGCCACGCAAGGCCGTTCTATGGTGATAGTCGGTGCAGGCACCAATCATTGGTATCACAACGACATGAACTATCGCGCTATCATAAACCTAGTACATCTTTGTGGCTGTGTCGGGCAAAGCGGCGGCGGTTGGGCACATTATGTCGGACAAGAGGCGCTTCGGCCCCAGGCGGGATGGCTTCCTTTATCCTTCGCCAGCGATTGGTATCCCCACGCTCGCCAAGCGGCCGGCACCAGCTTCTGGTATCTTCACACAGACCAATGGCGGTACGAGCGTGTCCATGCGGAACAGCTTCTGCAGCCGGCAGCTAAGGCCAGCTATCGAGGCCATACTCTCGCTGACTATAATGTCGTTGCCGAGCGAATGGGTTGGTTGCCTGCAGCGCCGCACTTTGATCGCAATCCCTTGGAGATTCTGGCGAGCCTGGAACAACAGGGATGCACGACGGACGCAGATGCCATCGAGGCTGTTATCACAGACTTGCAAAATGGAGACTTACGATTTGCCAGCGAGGATATTGATCACCACAATAATTGGCCACGTAATCTTTTTGTATGGCGCAACAATCTAATCGGTACCAATGCCAAGGGGCACGAGTATTTCCTCAAACACTTACTCGGCGCAGAAAACGCCGTGCTGGGACGCGATGATGCGGGAGCTTCCAGTCAAGAAATAAAATGGCGAGAGTCTGCACCTATAGGAAAACTAGATCTGATGGTCGACATCAACTTTCGTCTGAATAGCACCGGCGCTTACTCTGACATCATCTTGCCCACTGCTACCTGGTACGAGAAAAACGACCTCAACACTACCGATATGCATCCATTTATCCACCCTCTAGGTGCTGCAGTAGACCCAGGTTGGGAGAGTCGAAGTGACTGGCAGATTTTCCGGAACATTGCCCAGCGTTTTTCTAAACTTGCCACAAAACATCTTGGCATCCGAAAAGATCTTTTAGCGTTAGCTTTACTGCACGATAGCCCTGACGAATTGGGCCAAGCTATTGGTGTCGATGACTGGAAAAGGAAGGGTACAAGACCAATACCGGGACGGAATTGTCCGCGTTTAGAAATCGTGACTAGAGACTACAGCCAAGTTTACCACCAATACTGCAGTATCGGACCTCGTCTGCAAGACTTGGGCAATGGTGCGAAAGGGGAACATTGGGAAGCAGGACAGGAAATAGAGGAGTTACTACATATAAACGGCGCATTCCAGGGCGAGGACCAAGAAGACGCTCACCGACCCTCTCTCAGCACAGATATTCAAGCCTGCGACATGGTCTTACATCTCTCTCCGGAAACCAACGGCGAGGTTGCATACAAAGCGTGGCGTTCCCTAGAGAAGAAAACGGGCCTACAACTGACTCAACTGGCCGCGAACCGGCGCGATGAGAAAATCCATTTCCATGATCTCCAAGTACAGCCCCGGAAAGTTATATCTTCTCCGACGTGGAGCGGCCTGATGTCCGATGCCGTCAGTTACAATTCTGGATACATCAATATTCATCATGCCGTGCCCTACAGAACCCTAACTGGACGTGGCCAATTTTATCTAGATCATGAGTGGTTTCTGGACTTTGGTGAGGGATTCTGCACCTATCGCCCACCACTACCAACCTTGGCAGTCCAAGGTTTGGACGAGCGCTTCGACACTCAGAATGGGTTGTTATTGCGATTCCTCACTCCACACGACAAATGGGGCATCCACAGCACCTATCATGATGACCTACGTATGCTCCATCTCTCGCGAGGAGGCCCCCATATCTGGATCAGCGAGAAAGATGCCGATCGTCTGCATATCGCGGATAATGACTGGGTCGAGGGAATCAACGAGAACGGGGCACTTATGGCACGTGCCGTTGTAAGTCAAAGAATACCCGAAGGGGTCTCGATCATGTATCATCAGCAAGAGAATACCATCAATGTCCCTGGCGCACCTAGCACCGGTAAGCGCGGTGGAATCAATAATAGCGCCACTCGCGTCATTGTTAAGCCGACCCATATGGTCGGAGGCTATGCCCAACTTGCCTGGACGTTAAACTATTACGGTCCCGTAGGCAGCCAGCGCGACTCCGAAATCCTGATTCGCAAGGTAAGCGATGCAACAATAAAGTGGATGGAAGGGCCACTAACGGAAAAAGACGAAGCCATACTTAGGCAAGCCGTGGAGGGCACCAGATGAAAGTCCGTGCACAATTTGCTCTCGTTTTCAATCTCGATAAATGTATAGGATGCCACACTTGTTCCGTTACCTGTAAGAATACCTGGACGAATCGCCGCGGTACGGAATACATCTGGTTTAATAACGTCGAAACGAAACCCGGCGTAGGATATCCTAAAAACTGGGAGAATCAGGATCACTGGCACGGTGGATGGGTGCGCAAGAATGGTAAGCTGCATTTAAAACAAGGTGGGCGCCTTTGGGAGTTGATGACCATATTCGCTAACCCACACCTTCCTGAAATCCTCGATTATTACGAGCCATTTTCGTTTAATTATAGCCATCTGGTGGATACCCCCCTGGTCGAAACGGCACCCGTAGCGCGACCCGTCTCCCTAGTGAGCGGACGTACATTAGACAAAATCAACTGGAGCGGCAATTGGGAAGATCAACTAGGTGGAACCTATAAAACTCGTTCAGTAGATTACAACTTGCGCGAGGTCTCGAATAAAGAACTTCTTGGAGAGTTTGAAAAGACCTTTTTTTTCTATCTGCCACGCATGTGTAACCATTGTCTCAATCCAGCTTGTGTAGCCGGATGTCCCTCGGGAGCGATCTATAAGCGAGAAGAAGACGGTATCGTCCTGATTGACCAGGATCGTTGTCGGGGATGGCGAATGTGTATTTCCGCCTGTCCCTATAAGAAAGTATATTTTAATTGGGAATCTGGAAAATCGGAAAAATGTATTGCTTGCTATCCGCGAGTAGAGTCAGGTCTGCCGACCATCTGTTCCGATACATGCGTCGGCCGTATCCGCTATAACGGCATCATGCTATACGATGCAGACCGGATTGCAGAGTACGCAAATACTGAAAATCTGGAAGACCTTTACGAGGCACAACTTCAGATCTTCCTCGATCCGCACGATCCAGAAATTGTAGCTCAAGCTCGTCGGGACGGTGTTCCAGATTCTTGGATTGATGCAGCCCAGAGATCGCCAATATATAAAATGGCCGTAGACTGGAAGATTGCGCTTCCGTTGCATCCGGAGTTTCGCACCTTACCGATGGTCTGGTACGTACCTCCCCTATCACCCATGGGTAGAGAAATACATCCCAAACGCATCCCTAAAACTGCAGACGAGGTACTTCCCCGTCTGGAATCGTTGCGGATTCCAATTGATTATCTCGCAAGTCTCTTTACCGCAGGAAAACGCGAACCAGTAATTGCGGCTTTGACGAAGCTTATCGCCCTGCGTGCCTATCAGCGCAGTATACACGTGGACAAGAGCGCCAATCTAGATGTTTTGTCTGGCGCTGACCTGGATGTTGCTACAGCACAAGAGATGTATCGATATCTAGCGCTCGCACATTACGACGACCGCTTTGTTATTCCTACCAGTCATCAGGAAACAATGATGGATGATCCATACGATTTTCAAGGGCAAAATGGCTTTGTCTTTGGTAATGATAGCAGCACCGGAATCAGCCCTCCTGAGATCTTTCCCAAACGACGCAAGGAAAGTCCTGGTGCTAACGTACAACCTTTACACTTCCGTCCTTACTATAACAATAAGGACACGGCATGATCCGGCAGCCGTTGTTTCACATTTTAGCTTTGCTGTTGGACTATCCTGGCAGCAACCTGCGCGCGGCTCTTTCAGAAATTCACGCATCAGTAGATGCCGACGAGTTTCTTCCATTGGAACGAAAAGTCTTATTACAGCATATCGAATGGATGGAAAAGCAAGAGTCGTTAGCTCTAGAGGCCAAATACGTCGAGACCTTCGATTGGACACCGTCCTGCGATTTACACTTGAGCGCACATCTCCTTCCAGAAGATGACCGCGGCCGAGGGACCGTGTTATTACGATTATTGGAGCACTACTCAGCACACGGTTGGGTCCCCAGCCCTCAGTATTTACCAGATTACCTTCCAGTAATTCTCGACTTTGCCGCGACCCTCACTATAGAGGAAAGTCGTGTATTTCTCTCCGCCGCACAGGAGTCTATAACAATTCTGGAAGAAAAGCTGCGTGGCATTCACAGTCCCTATGCGAGACTGGTTGCGATAATTCTTCCATACGCACAACTCGTTGATAACTTACCAGCTGGAGTAGAGTCATGAACTGGTCCTGGAATTATTTTCTCTTTGGGGTTTATCCTTTCATTGCGGGAACAACATTCCTTGTGGGGTCCATAATACGCTATGAGCGAGAACAGTACGGTTGGTCTAGCTTTTCCAGTCAAATTCTCGCATCCAAGCGCTATATGATGTGGGCGAGTAATCTCTGGCATATCGGAATTCTTACGCTCTTTCTCGGGCACTTTACCGGATTTCTCACCAATATCTTGGAATGGCTTGGTGCAGATCCGGTTGAGCATCAGTGGATTGCTGCCGGCGCAGGTATTACCGCCGGCGTAATTGCAATGATCGGCGGTCTTATGCTACTGCTTCGGCGTCTCCTTGATCCCAACGTACGCTACGCTAGCCGTTTCATGGACATATTTATTCTGGTTTGGTTGTTGATCACACTATGCTTTGGATTGGGTACTCAGTTTATTAGCGTACCAGACGCGCTATCTGATCACGTCCAAAACATGCAAATACTCATACAGTATGTAAGAAGTATAGCTACGTTTCAGCCAGATCCGTCTCTGATACGGAACATTCCCATTATTTATAAAATCCATATGTTTTGCGGGATGACGGTGTTTTTTCTTTTCCCTTTTAGCAGATTGGTGCATATCTGGACTGTACCCTTAAATTACGCTATTCGTCCATATCAGCTGGTGCGGGCCAAAATCCGTTCGGTCATATAGATGAGAATGTGGAGGAAAAAGAACGTATAGGGCTTCAGCAATGAATGAGTGTGATCTCTCTACATGATGTTCTTAGCCGACGAAATCCCAATTATTGCAATTAAATGTCACGCTTTGCGGATAAAATAATCATGCTCAGGATGCGTAAAGTGCAGGCTTGCCAAGCGTCGGAACCACACTCATGTATGCTGTTCCAACGTTCGCGATTGATCCGCCGGATAGAATCCTCATCCATCAGCGTGGAGCCGAGATATCTGTGGTAGCGCATACAGAGTTGGCGTACATTGTCTGGCGCCGCAGGCTCTCAAGGAGATAGTTTTGACATTAGGTGGATGCTTTCGACCGTGAGATTCACACCATTATTCCGCAAGTCTGGACAGCTTCGGAATGAATGAGTGAGTTCGTAGGAAATAACCCTGGAGGACTATATATGGCGCAGCAAGTTAGCAGCATTCAAGGATCACCTCGAAGCGTTCTGACCGGAGCGACTATTGGCTTTTTTATTGGGGCTGGATCAGTATCTCTCTATGGGCCGACTGCGCACATCTTTGTGCAAGCCATGCACCTATCTCCCACACAAATTGGTTGGTTGGTCGGTATGCCGATGCTTACCGGTTCTCTGCTTCGCATTCCTTTTGGCGCATCTGTTGATCATAATGGGGGTCGCGTTCCCTTCCTGATCCTGCTAATCGCGTCCTTAGTTGGCATAGCAGGGCTCTACTGGATGCTGCTGACCTTGTATCCGAATCATCTGGATGCTCATTACTATCCCTATTTATTAGGATTAGGCGCTCTCGCAGGCAGCGGCATTGCTACGTTTTCTGTGGGCATTGGACAAGTATCGTATTGGTATCCAAGAACAAGTCAAGGCAAAGCTTTAGCCATATTTGGTGGATTAGGAGACTCTTCTCCAGGTTTCGTTGCACTTATTTTACCAATTGTGATAATGGTAGCCGGCCTTTGGTCCGGCTATCTGTTTTCCTTAATCATGATTATTTTGGGAATCTTATTTTATTATTTCTGGGGCAAGAATGCGCCATATTTTCAGCATGCGCGCCATATGGAAAAAGGAGAAGCAAAAATTCGTGCCAAAGCAGACGGAGAAGATCTGTTTCCAGCAGGCGGCCTCTGGAAATCACTCGTCTTATCTGCGCGGCATTGGCGAACATGGCCATTGGTTTGGCTTTATTTTACAAACTTTGGCGGGTTTCTTGCACTCACGGTCTGGTTCCCTACCTTCTGGAAAAACTACTATCACACCACCATTTTGACGGCCACCATTCTGACTGCGAGCTTCTCTTTGCTCGCTGCATTCATCCGCATTTGGGGCGGCGCTCTCGCCGATCGTAAGGGAGGAGAGCCAATAGCTGCTATTTCATTAATTATCTTGCTTGTCGGCGCAATCGTTATGACGTTCTCACAAATGTTCTGGTTGACAGTGATAGGCGAGTTGCTGGTGGGTGCCGGCATGGGTATTAACAACGGTGCCGTTTTTAAGTTGGTACCCCACTACGTACCGGATGCTGTAGGAGGTGCGTCAGGATGGGTCGGTGGTCTCGGTTGTCTGGGCGGCTTCGCAGTACCACCTCTCCTAGGTGCATTCGTTGATCGCTTCGGAAGTCAGGGGTATCCCTTGGGCTACTGTGTATATATTGGGTTAGCAATGGTGAGCTTGTTGTTGATCTGGATATCCAATGCAGGAACAAAACGCTGGGGTAAGAACTTGGAGCACCGCCAATCGTAACCGTCCGAGTAACCCACCTAGTCGCCTGAGGTCTGTTCAGGACACGGTAGGGCTCGTCCAGTTCCAGGGGAGAAATTCGTGAAGTTTTTTGGCGGGCCAGGTGGGGAGTTTATCGAGGACGTTGTATCACCTCCAGTGAAAATCCGGGGATAGCGTCAGCAAAAATTTACACAGTGAAAAGATGGGTTGGGTGCACTGTATCCGGTACGAAGGCGCAGCCGGTCAGGGAGAGTGTGGCGGCCAAGCCAATGACTTTGGCGGCAAGGGAGATTTTGTGTTGCATGATGCGGTCCTGTTTTGCGTGGATATCGGTTGCATACCATCTTACTTATTCAAAATAATGATGAACCAGATTTCTAGATAGAAAAAGTGGTTTATTTTATTTTTTATTTCATTCTCTTTCTTTTCGTGCTGTAAATTTTTAGCCCTTTTTTAGTTATTTTTTTTATCGCTTTTTTTATATCATTAATTTTTGTTGTTGGATAATCTGCGCTTAAAATATCGTAGCCAGATTTTTTAATAAAAAGCGGAAAAAGTCTTTCAAAAGAATGCGCCAATGTTCCGTCCAGTTGATTTTTTTCATCTTCAAAAATATCAGATCCTAGATTTAACGATTTCAAATAACTTAGGGCCGCACCCCTTACATAAAACATTGTTCCTGCCGAAAAATCCCACTTAGTCCTGCAAAGATTATCAATTCCAAAAAGTTTTGCAAAATCTAACATATTCGGATTGTTTCCAATGTCCGCATCGGAAAACATAGAAACTCTATCGTGAAATATCATGCCAACACTTTCTAGCTCATCGAATGCTGTAGACACCCATTTAAAGCAACTTTTATCACCAATATTATATTTTAGGTGAACCTCTGCCCATTTTGATCCGTCTGTTAAATGCGAGCTCTTTTTTGTGTGAGCCTTTAAAATTATATTATATTCTTCAAGGAGAAAGTTATTTAGCACATAAATAAATGGCAAAACATCGCGCCCCTTGTTTTCTGTTATGATTACAAAACAACTGAATTTACTTGTTTCAGCCCTTTTTATGACGTGTGCAGCAGCTTGTTCTGATGTTGTTGCAAAAACATCGGCATCATCTGATAAGGATTCTATTTGATCAAATAATGTGTCAACTAATTCTGGATAGTAAAAATGAGCAACAATTCCAAAGTTTTTACTGCTCATATTTCCCCGTGGAGTGCTAGCCATTAATTTCTGGCAGCGATCAGACAAATTGTCCCTTGACGTTTCATGTGGGTAGCCTGAGATCCTGCTTGCCCAAATATCCAAGTTTCTGCTACCGGACAAAATGCATTCTTTGGTTCGGTAGGCGCTCGGTGCCGTTGGTATAATCTACTAGTTTTCCTCAAGGCCGGCAAGGCCGGCAAGGCCATGTGTAGCTGCTACAAGTAACCCTTGCCAACGTTGCTCCCGATCTGCATCCTTGCCAGTAATGCCATCCATCATCCACTCCCATGCAACGAAAGAGCAGTCATGGTCGGACAACCAGCTTCAACACGGAAGAACGCCCCTCAGCGAGCGGTTACGGATTACTGAACTGTTTCACTGCCCCCAAATACGCCTTGGCAGCGCAGATTTCCAAGCCTGCGGCAAAATGCAGTGCGTCGGCCTGGTCCTTCAACTTATTGACAGGGAAACCCCAGGCCTTGGCCAAGTCACCCATGGAGGCGGTGAGTGGCAGCTTGGCCGCGACCGGCTTAGCACCCATCTTCTTGATCGTCTCGGCGAGTACGTCCGCGTGCGCTTCATGATCCTTTTGAAATTCCAGGGCCAGTTTGAGCGGACCCGGCTTCAGGAGCTTATTGTCAGCTCCCACCTGGTAGGCCGCAATCGCCTGATGTTCGGCATTCAGGGCAAAGTTCAGGATACCCAGATCGTGGCTCTCGCTGTTCGCAGGCATCCCTGCGGCCCGCACAGTGGCCGGCAAAACCAGATTTCCGGCAGCCGCCAGACCCAGACCAAAAAGGGCACTTTTTTCAGAAAATCCCGACGATTTGCGCCAACTTGCTCATTTTCCAGCATGATATTCTCCTGCCTGTGACGAGATAAAGAGTGATGAACTGTGTCATCACAGTCTAGTATGCACGGCGCAGACCTGTGGATGCATCCTAACTGCTGATCAGCGTCACGTCTCCCAGTAAAAACGCTGGAACGCCTGCTGATCACCACGCGTAACAGCAAGTAGCAGTCGCTCCAGCTCGGCTGTGTCAATCATGAGGCATTACGGGACAATTCATGATTCCTCACACTTTTGCATTCACACCTCTCTGCCGCGAAGCCGTATGCTCATTGCTAGAGTCTGGCCCAAAGATAGCGAAGAGTACCTGTACTTGACCACGAGCGGGACGCAACTGGAGAGAGCATCATGAGAAAGCAGATGAGATTTTCCCTAAGAAATGGCCTGTTGGGTATTGCAGCCCTCGGCTTGAGTGGTGCCGCGATGGCTGCCCCCATCGATCTGCAACTGAACATTGGCACGCCGGCGTACTACCCGCCTGCGGTCGTCGCCACTCCGCCACTAATGGTCTGGCTGCCCAGTCTGGGCGTGTATGCGGCTTATGGCAGCTCCCAGCCCATTTTCTACGGTGGCTCCAGCTACTACTACTTTTACGGCAATCGATGGTGGGTAGGTCCGGCATACCGTGGGCCGTGGCGCCCGATTGCCGCGCCACCCCCGGGATTACAACGCTGGCATCCCGGCGATTGGCAGCGGGTGCAGAACGAGGCCCATTACCGTGCGCGCGACCCGCATTGGCGGCAGTTCCGGCCGCAAGCCCGGCCGCAACCCCCCGTTCCTCAGCAATATCGGCCACACAGACCAGAGCACGGAGCACAAGGATGGAACCGCCCAGGAGATCGCGGACCCGACCATGGCAATCCCGGCCACGGTGACCATGGACACGGAGACCATGGGCCGGCGGGAGACCGTGGTTGGCAGGGCGACCATGGCCCTGGCCGCCCCTGATTGCGGTCACTCCCTCAGGAGGCAATCTTCTCGTTAAGCCACGTCCTTGCCTCGGCCATCGCCGCGTCCAGCCCTTCCGGTTGGGCGGCGCCGGCTTGGGCCATGTCCGGTCGTCCACCACCTTTGCCTCCCAGCGGTTTCGCGACCACATTCACCAGTTCACCCGCATGGACCTTGCCATGCAGTTCCTTGCTGACCGCCGCCAAGAGCGACACCTTGTCATCGGCAACACCGGCCAGAACGATGATACCGGAGCTGATTTCCGAGCGGAGACGATCGAGCACCTCGCGTAGGGCCTTTGCATCCATTCCGTCCAGACGTTGCAACAGGACCGGGACATCCTGAATGCGCTCTACCCGCGCGGCCAGATCGGCACCCGCGGAGGCGGCCAATTCACGCTTGCTGCGCTCCAGCTCCTTCTCCAGTTGCCGTAAGCGTTCCAGGGTCTGGACCAAACGCTGATCGAGTTCGGCGGGGGCTGTCTTGAGCAAGGCCGCCGCCCCGCGCAGGCGTTCCTCATCCTGCTGCACACTGCGCAAGGCGGCCTCCCCAGCTACCGCTTCGATGCGGCGAATCCCCGCGGCGACGGCGGACTCGCTCAGAATCTTGAAGAAGCCGATCTCCCCAAGGGCAGCGACATGGGTGCCGCCACAAAACTCCAACGAGTGCTCCCCCATCAGCACAACGCGAACTTCCTCGCCATATTTCTCGCCAAAGAGGGCCATGGCACCCAAGGCCTGGGCCTCGGCCAGGGGCAATACCCGCGTCTCGGCCTGCACATTGGCGCGAATGGCCGCATTTATCTCACGCTCGATGGCCTGTAACTCCGCCGACCCCAGAGGCTCCGGATGGCTGAAGTCGAAGCGCAGCCGTTCGGCATTCACCAGCGAGCCTTTTTGCTGCACATGGGCGCCTAAACGCCGGCGTAGGACCGCATGCAGAAGATGCGTCGCCGAGTGGTGCGCGGCGGTAGCAGCACGGGAAGTGGGATCGACCGCTGCCTGCAGGATCTCCCCAACCCGGATACTGCCGCGTTCCAGAGTACCGATGTGCACATGCTGGCTGGGCACCGGCTTTTGCGTATCCGTCACGGTAAAGAGTACTTCCAGACCATGGAAGAGCTTGCCGACGTCACCCGCCTGCCCACCCGACTCAGCATAGAATGGCGTCTGATCTAGGATGATCGCAGCGGACTCGCCCGCCGTCAGAGTGTCCAAACTGGCGCCATCGCGCACGATGGCAAGCACGCGCCCGGCCCCTTCGCAACCGCCATAGCCCAAAAATTCCGTAGGCGGCAGTTGCATGGCCAAGTCATGATAGATCTTTTCCGCCTTCACCGCGCCACTGCCCGACCACGCGGCGCGGGAGCGTTGGCGCTGCTCAGCCAGGGCCGCGTCAAAGCCCGCCATGTCCATCTCCAGGCTACGCTCACGGGCAATATCGGCCGTCAAATCAACCGGGAAACCGTAAGTATCGGACAGACGAAAGATGACCTCTCCGGGGATGGGCGCCCCTGCCGGCAGTTTGGTAATGGCCTCGTCAAGGAGATCGAGCCCGCGCTGTAAGGTCTCGCGGAATTTGTCTTCCTCGCGATGCAGCTGCCGCTCGACCTCGTGTTGTGCCTGGCGCAGCTCAGGGTAGGCATCACCCATGCTGGCAACCAGCGGTGCCACGAGACGATAGAAAAATGCATCCTCGATGCCCAGTTTGCGCCCATGCCGCACCGCACGGCGGATGATACGCCGCAGCACATAACCACGACCTTCATTGCTCGGCATGACCCCATCGGTGATCAGGAAACTGCAGGCGCGGATGTGATCGGCCAAGACCCGCAGACTGGTATCACTTTCGGCGCTGGCACCATAAGGGGTAGCGGCAAGCTCTGCCGCGGCTGCGATCAGCACCTGAAAGATGTCGGTGTCGTAGTTGTTGTGTACGCCCTGCAGGACCGCCGCCAGACGTTCCAGTCCCATACCGGTGTCGACCGAAGGCTTGGGCAAGGGCGTGAGCTTACCCGAGCTGTCCCGGTCGTATTGCATGAAGACCAGATTCCAGATCTCGATATAACGGTCACCGTCAGCATCGAGGCTTCCGGGCGGGCCGCCAGGGATTTCCGCACCATGATCGTAAAAAATCTCGGAACAGGGACCGCAGGGGCCGGTATCGCCCATGCTCCAGAAGTTGTCCTTGTCGCCGCAGCGGGAAAAGCGCGTCGCGTCGACTTTCATCTCGTCGAGCCAGATTGCGGCCGCTTCGTCATCCTTTTCGTAGACCGTCACCCAGAGTTTTTCGGCTGGCAGGCCCAGGGTCTCGGTGAGGAAACGCCAGGCAAACTGGATGGCTTCCCGCTTGAAGTAATCGCCAAAAGAGAAATTACCGAGCATCTCGAAGAAGGTATGGTGCCGTGCGGTGTAACCAACATTTTCGAGATCGTTGTGCTTGCCGCCGGCGCGCATGCAGCGCTGGGTGGAGACGGCCCGCGTATAGGGGCGCTGCTCCAGTCCAAGAAAGGTATCCTTGAACTGCACCATACCCGCATTGGTGAAGAGCAGCGTCGGGTCATTACGCGGCACCAGCGGGCTGCTGGGGACGATCTGATGCCCTTGGCTGGCAAAAAACTCCAGAAAAGCGGTACGGATGGCTGCTGACTTCATGTGACTCCCTGAACGATACTCGGCGGGGCTCACTCCCCATCCGCAAAAAAATCTTCTCCGGCCAACGCCTTGCGAATCAAATCGGGAGGAAAGCCCCGCCCCTGTAAAAAACGCGCCCGACGTGCCCATTCCTTGGCGTCGCCAGGTGCCTGCTCACCAAAACGCTTCTGCAGCACCTGCCGCGCCCGTGCCAGCCAATCGACCTCTGCCAGCAAGGCGCGGTCATCGCCTGCGCCACTCGCGCGCCAGTCCTGCGCCACCCGCACGGGACCCTGACCACGCGCTGCTCGACTGCGCATCCGCGCCTCACGGTAGCGGGCATCGCTCAGATATCCGCGCCCTTCCAAACTTGCAAGGACCGCATCCACCGCCTCGGCGGCGAAGCCAGACTGCCGCAAGAGGCGAGATCGTAACTCGGCGCGGGCGTATTCTCGGCGCGCCAGCAATCGCAGGGCAGCGGCCTCGATGGCCGCCTCCCCGTCACTCATACCTCGGCTTCGGCGAGCCCCGGAAGCTCTTCGGCAAAGGCCAGCGGGTGCCCCAGGGCCGCGGCACGCACTTTGTCCTCGATGGCCTTGGCTACTTCCGGATGCTCTTTCAGATACTGGCGGGCGTTTTCCTTGCCCTGCCCGATCCGCTCCGTGCCGTAGCTGTACCAGGCCCCACTCTTTTCCAAAATGTCGAACTTGACGCCCAGATCGACCAGCTCCGACAGACGCGAGATGCCTTCGCCGTAATAGATGGCGAACTCCGCCTCGCGAAAGGGAGGAGCCACCTTGTTCTTGACCACCTTCACCCGAGTATCGTTGCCAAGGACCTCGTCGCCCTTCTTGATCGCGCCAATGCGGCGGATATCCAACCGTACCGAGGCGTAAAACTTGAGGGCATTGCCGCCGGTGGTGGTTTCCGGGCTGCCATACATGACACCGATTTTCATGCGAATCTGGTTGATGAAAATGACCAGGGTATTGGTACGCGAGATGTTGGCGGTGAGTTTGCGCAGCGCCTGACTCATCAGACGCGCCTGCAGACCGACGTGCGAATCACCCATCTCGCCTTCGATTTCCGCCTTGGGGGTCAGGGCGGCCACAGAATCGATGACGATGAGATCGACGGCACCGGAGCGCACCAGCATATCGGCAATCTCCAGCGCCTGTTCGCCGGTGTCCGGCTGCGAGATGAGGAGATTTTCGAGATCCACCCCGAGCTTCTGCGCGTAGGTGGGATCGAGGGCATGTTCGGCATCGATGAAGGCCGCGGTACCGCCGGCGGCCTGACAACTGGCGATAGCGTGCAGGGTCAGGGTCGTTTTGCCGGAGGATTCCGGCCCATAGATCTCGACGATACGCCCGCGCGGCAGCCCGCCGACCCCCAAGGCCAGATCCAACCCCAGGGAACCCGTGGAATAAACGGCAATGTCCTTGACAGCGCTCTGCTCGCCCAGGCGCATGATGGCACCCTTGCCAAACTGGCGGTCGATTTGCGATAGGGCCGCAGCCAGCGCCTTGCTCCGTTGATCATCCATCTTGCCATCTCCTCGTTGGGGTACCCGGGCATTCTACCCGAGGGATTCGCTCAGACCAATCTTGGGATGCTCACTCTACTGCCAGCAAACCCAACAAGCCACCGATGGCGACCGTGCCGGCTGCATATTGCACTGCCCAGCGATCACCGGCGAAAAGCAACGTGCACACCTGCCGTCGGCTGCGGCTTGCCCAGCCCAGACAGACGGTGCCTACTGGTTTGCCGGGCACTGCGCCGCCCGGGCCGGCAATACCGCTGACCGCAACGGCAAGGTCGGCATGACGCAGGGCACCATCGAGCATCTCGCCAACCACGGCCTCGGAGACCGCACCATGCGCCTGCAGTGTCTCGCCCGAGACCCCCAGCATCTCTTCCTTGGCGGCATTGCTGTACACCACAAAACCCTGGCGCAGCACGGCAGACGATCCCGGCAAGGCGGCAATGCGCGCGGCAATTCCGCCAGCGGTGCAGGACTCCGCCGTCGCCAACTGCCAGCCGCGGCTCTCAGCCCAGCGCAACAAGGCCCACTCCGGCGGCGCCAGATCCAGTACCAGTCCGTCCCCATCTCCCACCCAGATTTCTCCCGGCAAGGCAGCATCCGCTGGGGTCACGTCAAAGCGGGTGCGCGGCATTGCCGCAAGCGGCCAGTAGCGACACAGATATTCTGCAAGCCTCGACCAGTCGAGGGGGTCAAGAAGGGTTCCACCGGCAGCTTGCCAGGCAGCGGCATTGGCAAAGTCTCCCAAGGCCACGCCAATCACAGCATCCAACGGTAGCTCGCGGCACAGGGACAAGCGCACGGGCTGCCCCGCCCCCTCGATCCAGGCCGCCACCCGCTGCGCCATAGGCAAGGCAGCGGGCTGCAGAGGGAAATAAATCGGAAATTCAGAGTGCATGCTCGTGCCCCCATTGTGTCGGCAACGTTCGTTCTTCGCCCTGCCAGAAAAGCCGCACACCCGACTCAGGCGGCAAAATCCGCCCTACCCTGCACAAGGGCGTCGCGGTGCGCCGCGCCGCGTCCTGCAGCTCGTCGGCCAGGGAGGGCGGCGCGCAGAGGATCAACTCGTAATCGTCGCCACCGGTGAGGACAGTGCGCGATAGTCGTTCCTCATCCTCCGCCACCCACTCCGCCACCGGCGGACTCAGGGGCAGGCACTCGGCATCGATACGCGCACCGACCCGCGAAGCGCTCAAAATATGGCCCAGATCCGCGAGAAAGCCATCCGAAACATCCTGAGCGCAAGGAACGCGCAAGCGTTGCGCCGCCTGGGCAAAGGCAAGACGCGGCGTAGGACGCAAGCGTCGTTGCTCCAGCCAGTCGGCCCCTGCCAGGGGCGGGGTCTCCTCGCCCCGGCGTGCGGCAAAGGCGCGCTCCAGGGCCAGTGCCGCATCGCCCAGGGTACCGGTCACATAGATATCGTCCCCCGGCTGCGCTGCGTCCCGCTGCAAGGCCGGTCCACTGAGCAGTCCCAGGACAGTCACCGTCACGGTCAGCGGCCCATCGCTGGCCACCGTATCGCCGCCCACCAGACGCACGACAGAGGAAGATGCAAGGATCTGCCAGCCACGCACAAAGTCGGCACGCCAAGCAGCCGTCGCCAACCCAGCCGGCAAAGCCAGATTGAGCAAGGCCCAGCGCGGTTCGGCGCCCATGGCGGCAAGGTCACTGAGGTTGACGGCCAGCGCCTTCCAGGCCAAATCCGCGGCGTTCACGTCGGCAAAAAAATGCCGCCCGGCCACCAAGGTATCGGTACAGGCCACCAGCGACCGTCCGCCACAATCGAGCACCGCAGCGTCATCGCCAATGCCAATCAGGGTACCATCCCCAGGCCGCTCCTGGCCCAGGGCATCCCGCAGTTCGGTAATCAGGGCAAACTCACCGGAGGACATTCAGATAACTCCCAAGCAGGTATTCAGCATTTCGCTGCGGACAGAGTATGCTGGCATGTACGGCTGTTTCCTCTTTCGCGTTTGCAACGATGCCCACAGACTCCCGCAACAATCTACCGATTCGCCTGGCGCAAGTCATTACCGGCCGCTTTGCGCCAAGTCCCAGCGGGCCCTTGCATGCGGGCTCGGCACTGGCGGCCATTGGCAGTTACCTGAGCGCTAAGTCCCAAGGGGGACGATGGCTGCTGCGTATCGATGACATCGACAGCACCCGTTGTCGGCCAGAGGCTGCCGGGCAGATTCTGCGGCAGTTGGACTCCCTCGGACTCGCATGGGACGGCCCCCTTCGCTACCAATCGCAGCACCAGGATCAATACGCCGCGGCGCTGCAACGGCTGCGAGAACAAGAGCTTGCCTACCCCTGCGACTGTACCCGGCAAAGCCTCGCCCACCGACCCTGCAGCTGTCGCAGCCAGCCGCCACGCAGTCCCCGGGCCTGGCGTCTGGATTTGCACGCCCTACTTCGCGCGCCCTGGCAAGATCGCTACCTGGGCACTCAGGAATTCATTCCTCCCGAGCAGCCCCCGGTTCTGTTGCGTGCCGATGGACCGTTTGCCTATCTCCTCTGCTGCGTGGTGGATGATGCCGAACAGGGAATTACCGAGGTGATCCGCGGGGCCGACCTGACGGCCATCACCCCTCTACAGCAGTACCTGCAAAGGCAACTGGGTTTACCGTCGCTCCAATATGGGCACCTACCCTTACTTTATGATGCTAAAGGCAAAAAACTCTCCAAAAGCGACAGCGCCACTGCCTTTGATGCCAGAATCGTCTGGGAACAGAGCCTGCAGACGCTGGGTTGGGAAACTCCCGCCGATTTGCGCGGTGCAAGCCCCGATGACTGGCGCGACTGGGCCCTTGCAGAATGGGCCAGAAGATGGGATGGGTTGAGACGATCTGCGGGATGATTTGGGGTATCCATGGGAAAAGGTTTATGGTAATCAGTAGCAAGCGCAAATGAGCAAAACATGCGGAAAACACGGAGTTTGCCCAGATATCTCGTCGTTGTGAGTGCCTGCTGGTTGGTGATGCCAGTCCTGGCACCCTCGGCACTTGCGCTACCCATTTACCGCTGGGTCTCGCCCGAGGGCGTGGTCAGCTTTGGCAATCAGCCACCCAAGGACGCTAGAGACGTGCAAAAAATCGGTGAGCAGAGTCCCATATCGGCCACCCCACCGGCGCCCGTCGTGGAGCAACCCGCGCGGAAAGCGGGGCAAACAGAGCAGAAAATTGCCAAGGACGAGGAGCTTGCCGCCAAGCTCAATCTGCTACGCGCTCTGGAAAACTATCTGGGACAACGGCAGCCACAGATCATCCATGAAGACCGCGGCCCGTCCCTCTTTCTCTATCCGCCCTACCCCTATCAACCCTACCCCCGGCTGCCCAAGCCACGTCCGCCACAATCGCCAACGGTAGACAACGGACTGCCGCAAATCCCGCCGTGGTACACCGGTCCCTGGCCGCGGCAGACACCCTGAGTCAGAGCACGCCGAGCAAGGACTTACCTTTACCCGCCGTGGGTCACGACCGCGCCCATCTTGAAGATCGGCAGATACATCGCCACCACCAGGGTCCCCACCACGATACCCAGGATGACCATGATGATCGGCTCCATGAGGGTTGACATGCGATTGACGGCCTCGTTTACCTCGTTTTCATAGAAATCCGCGACCTTGCCCGACATCACCTCGACGGCGCCGGTTTCTTCACCAATGGCAAGCATCTGCGTGGCCATCAGGGGAAACACGCCATCTTCTTTGAGCTTGGTAGAGATACGCCCGCCTGCGGCAACATCGGCGCGGGCATTGAGCACGCTCTTTTCGATGATGGCGTTATTGGACACCCGGGAAAGGGTATCCAGGGCATCGAGAATGGGTACACCGGCAGCCTGCATGGTCGAGAGCGTGCGATTGAAACGAGCCACCGCACCCTTCAGCAAAATATCGCCCAAGACCGGAATTTTCAGGGCATAGCGATCGACAAGCACCTTGAATTTGTCACTGCGCCGGTAGGCATAGCGAAACAGAAACACGGCAGCAATGGGCGTTACCACCACGATGTACCAGTGCCCGCGCATCCAGTTGGAAATATTGATGACCACCTGGGTCAACAGCGGCAGGGTGGCACCAAAGCTACTGAAAAGGTTCGCGAAGACGGGAATCACGAAGATCATCAGGATGACCACCACGACGATCATGACGGTAATGATCGCTGCCGGGTAGAACATCGCGGATTTGACCTTTTTGGTCAGGGCCAAACTCTTTTCGCGGTAATCCGCCAAACGCAGCAGGATGGTGTCGAGAATACCGCCCTGCTCGCCCGCCGCTACCAGCGAAACGAAGAGGCGATCAAAGTATTTGGGATAGTGCGCCAGAGACTGCGACAGGGATTCGCCTTCGTTCAGATGGCGCAAAATGCCCTTGAGCAACTTGCGCATACCGGGCTGGGAAGTCGCTGAAACCAGCAGCTCGAAACTCTGTACCAAGGGCACGCCCGCATTGATCATCGTGGAAAGCTGACGCACCATGACCACCAGACTGGCTTCCTTGATCCCCTCCCCGCCCAGGAGCGGTTTAGGCGCTTTTTTGACCACGATGGGGGTAAGCCCCGCCCGCCGCAGACTGGCCTTGACCACATTGGCCGAGGCCGCCGTCATCTCGCCTTTTTGCCGCGTGCGCCCATCTGCGGTCTTGGCTTCCCAAACGAAATCGGTCAGATTGACCTTTTCCGTTTGCCGTTGTTGTCCCTTCACGGCGGTTGCCATACCTTTCTCTCCGCTTACCCCGCTTCTCTTGCCCGAGGCAATTAGACGGCGTCAGCCGGATTGTCCAGGTGCCAATCAACCCCCTCCAGGTCACTGAAAAACGAATAAATGCCACCGGCCGTCTCGAAAAATACCAACACCTTTCAATAGCTGCCCCACACCACACTTCCCTCAGATGCACCACGTAATTGCTGCGCTGCAGGTTGTCGCGCAAGCACAGTTACCAGGGTCGCCCGACAGAAAGCGCTTCTCTTGTGTAACCCCCTTGACACCATCTCACGGATGCCTATGATTAGCACTCGACGAAGGTGAGTGCTAACACTCATCTTTGGGGGGTTCTGATTTTGGTCCAATTTCGATGAGGAAAGCTTCTATGAAACTGCGTCCGTTGCATGATCGTGTTGTCATCCGCCGCCTGGAGGAAGAGCAGAAGACTGCCGGTGGCATCATCATTCCCGATACCGCCAAGGAAAAGCCGGTGCAGGGCGAAGTCGTGGCCGTCGGCCATGGCAAGATTCTGGAAGACGGCAAGGTTCGTGGCCTAGATGTGAAGGTAGGTGACCGCGTTCTGTTTGCCAAGTACGCCGGTACGGAAATCAAGGTCGAAGGCGAAGAGCTGCTAGTGATGCGTGAAGACGACATCATGGCAGTGGTCGACAAGTAAGCCATCCGAAATTTTCCCGATATTTTCCACATTCGTTGAAGAGGTGATTCCATGCCTGCTAAACAAGTAGCTTTTGCTGAAATAGCCCGCGAGAAGATGCTGCGCGGTGTCAATGTCCTGGCTGATTCGGTCAAGGTGACCCTGGGGCCGAAGGGCCGTAACGTGGTGCTCGACAAGTCTTTCGGCGCCCCCACCATCACCAAGGATGGAGTATCCGTCGCCAAGGAAATCGAGCTGGCCGACAAGTTCGAGAACATGGGCGCACAGATGGTGAAGGAAGTCGCTTCCCAGGCCTCCGACGAGGCCGGTGACGGCACCACCACCGCTACCGTGTTGGCCCAGGCCATCATCCGTGAGGGTGTCAAGGCGGTCATCGCCGGCATGAACCCCATGGACCTGAAGCGCGGCATCGACAAGGCGGTCATCGCCGTGGTCGAGGACCTGAAGAAGCAGTCCAAGCCCTGCAAGACCCAGAAGGAAGTGGCTCAGGTGGGCACCATCTCCGCCAACTCCGATGACTCCATCGGCAAGATCATCGCCGAGGCTATGGAAAAGGTCGGCAACGAGGGCGTGATCACCGTCGAGGAAGGCTCCGGCTTCGAGAACGAGCTGGATGTGGTCGAGGGTATGCAGTTCGACCGCGGTTATATCTCTCCTTACTTCGTCAACAATCAGGACAAGATGGTTGCCGAGCTGGAGAATCCCTACATTCTGCTGCACGACAAGAAGATCTCCAACATCCGCGACATGCTGCCGGTGCTGGAAGGCGTGGCCAAGGGTGGCCGTCCGTTGCTGATCATCGCCGAGGACGTCGAGGGTGAGGCCCTGGCGACCCTGGTGGTCAACTCCATGCGCGGCATCATCAAGGTAGCGGCGGTCAAGGCCCCAGGCTTTGGCGATCGGCGCAAGGCGATGCTCGAAGACATGGCCATCCTCACCGGCGGCCGCGTCATTAGCGAGGAAGTGGGCATGAAGCTGGAAGGTGCCTCCCTAAGCGACCTAGGCGAGGCGAAGAAGGTGGTGATCAGCAAGGAAAACACCACTATCATCGACGGCGCCGGCCAGCAGAAGGAAATCAAGGCCCGCGTAGAGCAGATCCGTCGGCAGATGGAAGAAGCAACCTCCGACTATGACCGCGAGAAACTGCAGGAGCGCGTTGCCAAACTGGCTGGCGGTGTGGCGGTGATCAAGGTGGGGGCTGGCTCCGAAATCGAAATGAAGGAGAAGAAGGCCCGCGTGGAAGACGCCCTGCACGCGACCCGTGCGGCCGTCGAAGAAGGCATCGTCCCCGGTGGCGGTGTGGCCCTGGTCCGTGCCCGCAAGGTGCTGGACAAGATCAAGACTGACAACCACGACCAGGAGATGGGCGTGGCCATCATCCGCCGCGCCATCGAAGAGCCGCTGCGCCAGATCGTTGCCAACGCCGGTGGCGAGGGCAGCGTGGTGCTGAACAAGGTGCTCGAAGGCAATGACGGCTACGGCTACAACGCCGCCTCCGGCGAGTATGGTGACATGTTCGAGATGGGCGTCATCGACCCCACCAAGGTCACTCGTACGGCTTTGCAGAAGGCCTCCAGCGTCGGCGGTCTGATGATCACCACCGAAGCGATGGTTACCGAACTTCCGAAGAAGGAAGACAAGGCCGGTGGCGCGCCCGATATGGGTGACATGGGCGGCATGGGCGGGATGGGCGGCTTCTAAGTCATCCTACCCCAGCGGTAACGAATGGGCTGGTCCTGCGGGGCCAGCCCGTTTTTTTGGCCACTGCCCGGTAAGTGTCAGGAGATTGCACAAAAGTCTCACCTGCTCTACAATTGGCTCATTTCTTAGAGGTTTTGCCATGCTGATTACCAGACTTCGCAAGCAAGGAGGCGCAGCGGTGGTCACCCTCCCTGCCGATGTGCTGCGGCAGTTGGATGCCGGTATCGGCACGGAGTTTAGTATTGCCGTATCCCAGGAAAGCATCGTTTTGCGTCCGGCGCGCGTTCAACGACGGCGCTACAGCCTGAAAGAATTGCTCACTGAAGTCACCGAGGAAGACATGCAGGCCCTGACCCAAGACAGCGTCGTGGCGAGAGAGGGTCCGCCGGTTGGGAGAGAATTGATTTGATTCGCCGGCGGATTCCATCCCCCGGCGATATCTATTGGATCAATCTCAACCCAACGGCAGGGAGTGAAATCCGCGACCGGCATCGCTTCGTTGTTATCACCCCCGCAGAAATCAACCGGCTAGGGCCGGTCACCTGCGTGCCGATCAGTAGTGGAGCTCAGCACGCGAGGCAGAACGGTCTAACCGTGGCCATCGCGGGACACGACACCACGGGAGTGGCCATCTGCAATCAGCTGCGTACCTTCGACCTCGTCGCGCGCGCGAAGGATGTCCAGTATGTCGAAACGTTGGATCCGCAAACCCGGCGCGAGATTCTCAATCGCGTTACCAGCATCATCGATCCTGCGTGAACGTCACCTACAGGAGGATTTTTTGCCGAATCCGCTGGAGTACATTGAGATTCAGTGCCCTTACTGTGGGGAGTCTTTCAACGTGGAGGTCGATGTATCTGCTGGAGATCAGACCTATATTGAAGATATATTGAAGACTGCCAGGTTTGTTGTGCCCTGGCAGAACTGCGGATCCACCTAGACGAAGACGGGGAAATCTCGGAAATTCTCGTCAGCGCGGCCAATACCTGAGTGATGACGACTCTAATGCCAAGCGGGATAGCTTTCTTCGATGGGTAGCGGGTGGACGGGGAACGGCTCGCATTTTTGCGGTCCAATGAGAGTCGAACATTTTTACGCAATGAGAGTACCCATTCCATGCGCTCTGCGGCCTTGAAGCTCGAAGCAGTAGGTAAACGGCAACCGGATTCCCCGCAAAGCTGGCTCTTCGAAGGGATCGCATTGCAGCTGGAGCCCGGTGAATTTGTCACTATCCGTGGCGAGAGTGGCCTCGGCAAGAGCACCCTGCTGCACATCATTGCTGGTCTTGAACGCAAGGACGCCGGCGAGGTAACCCTGTGCGGACAGAATGTGGACAGCCTCGACGATGACGCCCGCACCCTGCTGCGCCGACGCCAGATCGGTTTCGTGTTCCAGTCGTTTCATCTGCTGCCACAGCTCTCGGCGCGGGAAAACATCGCTCTGCCCTGGCGTCTGAATGCCCTGCCCCGGCGCGAGCTGTGCGAGCGTGTGGAGGCGCTGGCAGAACAACTAGGTATCGTCCGACGTCTGGACGCCCTGCCCCGCAATCTCTCGGGAGGGGAACAGCAACGGGTAGCGGTGGCGCGGGCGCTAATTCATGGCCCAACCCTGGTGCTGGCGGACGAGCCCACCGGTAGTCTTGATCCGGAACGCGCGAGCGACGTGCTCTCGTTGCTTGGGCAAATGGGCACGGCGGCGGGCGCCGCCGTGTTGATGGTGACGCACTCTGCGGCGGCGGCAGCCATTGCCCAGCGACGTCTGGAAATGCGTCGGGACGGTTTGCACCCACTGTGAACTCCTGGCGAATTCCTTGGCGTGCCGCCGTCTGGTTACCCCTGCGCGCTCATCCGGGGGCTTCGCTACTGGCGGTGCTGGGGGTGGCGCTAGGCGTTGCCCTGGGCCTTGCCATTGCCCTGATCAATGTGCAAGCCGTGGACAATGTGTCCTCGGGAATACGCCGTTTGGCCGGTCAGGCAGATCTGCTGCTCACCCGTCCCGGCGGCCACCTGAATGAGGACTGGTACCCGCGCCTGGCCCTGGCCTCCGGCGTGGCAGTGGCAGCACCAGAGCTGCGTGTTCTCGCGCGCACCCCCTCCGGCGCGGTGCTGCCCGTTTGGGGTATCGACGCCTTCCGCAGTCTGGCATTGGGACAACCCTTGGTACCCCTGCATCTGCAAGATCCCTTCACGCTTTTCAATCCCTTACACCTGGTACTCGATCAAACGGCAGTACGCGAGCTAAAGGTGCAGCCGGGGCAGTCGATACTCTTGCAGGTGGCGGGGGTACCGCGCCACTTCACGGTGATTGGCAGTATCGCGGACCCAGTCCCTGGAGAGGCTGTCGCTATTATCGATATTGCCAGTGCGCAGTGGCTCTGGGGGGAGGAGGGAAAAATCTCGCAGATTGCCTTGCGCCTGCAACCAGGGGAAAACGTGGCGCAATTCCAGTCGAGCTGGCAGAAACGGCTGCCACCCGGAGCCGTTTTACGCACGCCCAAGGATGCCGGCTCGGTAGCGGCGCGCGCGTCTCTGGCCTATCGCGTCAATCTGTTGGTGCTGTCGCTGGTGGCACTCTTTACTGGAGCCTTTCTGGTTTATACCACCCTCGCCTTCACTGCCATCCGCCAGCGTCGTAGTCTGGCCGTGTTACGGGTTCTGGGGCTGCGCGAGCGCGAGATTCTGTTGGCTAGCCAGCTGCAGGGGTTGGTGCTGGGCCTGCCGGGCGCGCTTTTGGGTGTGCCCTTGGGAATTTTCGTGGCACAACTGGCCTTGGCGCGCATGGGCGGCAATCTGGGAGCCGGCTACTTTTCTGCTACCGGAGCGGCGCTACAGGCGCATCCTGGCCTCTGGGCGATCTTTGCCCTGGCCGGATTGGGGGCCGCACTGTTCGGCGCCTTCTGGCCGGCCTGGAGTAGCCGGCGTCTGCCGGTGGTGCGGATTCTGGGCAATGGCAGCGAGGAGGAACTGCCCGGCGCTCATACCGGAATCGGCCTGTTTTTGCTGCTCCTTGCCACTATCGCCGCGCTTCTGCCCGCCTGGAGGGGCATTCCTTATGCTGCCTATGGCGCCATTGCCATCCTCTTGATTGCCACTCTGTTCCTGCTACCGGGGCTGCTCGCCCTCCTCGTCCGCCTTCTTCCCCTTCCTCGGGCAGCCCTGCCCCGCCTGGTGATGGAGCAACTGCGCGGTAACCCGGGGCGCGCCAGTCGCAGTCTGGCGGCCATTGTGGTGGCCTTCAGCCTGGTGGTAGCGATGGCAGTGATGGTGGGATCTTTTCGCGATTCGGTGGCGGACTGGCTGCGCGATATTCTTCGGGCAGATATCTACGTGCAAGCCGGGACAGGAGATCAGGAACTACTACCCGCGGGCGCTGGCTCGCGGCTCTGCCAACTCGCGGGCGTCGAGCGTTGTTCCCGTCTGCGTCATACTGAGCTTGCGTTACTGCCACAACGTCCGCCGGTTGCGCTACTGGCGCGCGGCATGGAACCACAGCATCCGGGTCAGATCTTACAGATTCTGCAAGAAGCTCCCAGCGATCCCAGCGGCCCGGCCCCCATCTGGATCTCCGAGATCCTTGCCGGTCTCAGCCATTGGCAGGCGGGGCAAATCATTCGTTTACCTTTGGGTGCCTATGGCGAGCGGGTACGCATTGCCGGTGTCTATCGCGACTACGCGTATCAGGAGGGAGCCATTTCCGTCCCCATCGAGGAGTATCGGGCCTGGACCGGTGACCAGCGCATCAACGGAGTGGCGCTGTGGTTGGCGCCGGGAGCGCGAGTTGACGAGGTACTACGCGAGTTGCGCCAACGGTATCCAGAAAGCGGCCAGTGGCAGATTACCACGCCGGGCGAGATCCTGCAGCGCAGCCTGCAGATCTTCGACCAGAGCTTTGCCGCCACCTACGCGCTGGAGGCGGTCGCCATTGTCATTGGCCTGCTGGGGGTGAGCAATGGCTTTGGTGCGCAAACCCTGTTGCGGCGCCAAGAGTTCGCCCTGCTGCGCGTCCTCGGCCTGCGTCGGCGCGAGGTACAGCGCCTGATTCTCGGCGAAGGCCTACTGCTTTCCCTCTTTGGTGTACTTCTCGGCACGGGACTCGGACTCCTGATCAGCCTGATCCTGATCGAACGCGTCAATCCCCTCTCCTTTCATTGGCAGATGGGCTTTCACCTCCCCTGGGGACAACTGACCATCATGGCCGGCGCACTGTTGCTGGCCAGCACGCTCACCATGCTCTGGTCAGCGCGCAAGGCGATGGGCCAGCATACGGAACTCCTGCATGATGAATAAGCGTCTGATACTGCCAACAATCATCGCTTTGGGCCTGCCGCACCTGGCCGCTGCCGCGTTGCCACCAACAGCGTTACCACGGCTGCCGACGCCACCGGTACAGGTCAGCGTAAATCACCCGTTACGGTTCCCCAATGCCTTCGGCAGCCATCCCCAATATCCCCTGGAATGGTGGTACATCACCGGCCACCTGCAAAGCCAGTCTGGTCAGCCGCTGGGCTTCCAGATCACCTTTTTTCGCCTGCTGCCAGCACAGGTTTGGGACAACCCCAGCGCCTTCAATCCGCGGCAAATTTATTTTGCCCAGGCGGCCATCAGCGATCCTCGTATCGGTCATCTTCTTACTGCGCAACGGATCGCCCGTGCTGGGATGGGGCTAGCGGGGGCAAAAAAGGACGTCACGGAGGTCTGGATCGATCATTGGTCCTTGCGGCAGAAGGGAGCGAAATATCGGGCCCGCATCGATGCCCAGTCGATAGCCTATGACTTGCACTTCCAAGCGACCCAGCCACCCTTGCTGGAAGGGCCGGACGGGGTCAGCCAGAAGGGGCCGGATCCGGCCAACGCTAGTTACTATTACAGTATCCCGCAGCTACGGGTGGCCGGCTCAGTACAAATCGACGGCAAAGTGCAACGCGTGCAGGGCAAGGCCTGGCTCGATCATGAATGGTCCACCGCGTACCTGCCCAAGCAAGCCGTAGGCTGGGACTGGATGGGCATCAATCTGGCCAATGGCGGGGCGCTGATGCTCTTTCAGATGCGCAAGGCGGACGGACGTGCACTATGGCTGGAGGGTACCTGGCGCCATGCCAATGGCCGGGTACAGTATCTCCATGGCACACAGATTTCGCTGCAGCCGCTGCGTTTCTGGCAATCGCCCAAAACCGGCAACCGCTATCCTGTCGCCTGGCGGGTGCAGATTCCCGGCCTGCAGTTTACCCTGCAACCGCTGATGAACGATCAGGAATTCGAGGCCACGCGCAGCACCGGCAGCGTGTACTGGGAGGGCGCCGTACGTGCGATCGGCGAAGACGCAAGACCGCTGGGCAGCGGCTATCTGGAGTTGACCGGCTATGGCGGACGCCTGCAGATGGGGCTGGGGCAAAGTGCCTCTGCAAAACACCACACAGCAGGCCGGACTATGGATATCCGAAAATAATCCACGGATGCACTTTTTCCGGTCTTGGACTACTATTCTGACATGCCAGCAAATTCTGATTCTTTGCTCGATCGTTTTTTTACGCGCTTTGCCCGGCGCAGCATCATCGTCCATGCGGGTTTTCCGGAGGGCTACTTCGCTGAACTGCTGAAGCAACCCGGTGGCGGCGGCCACTTCCGCGTCGATATCCGTATCGCTCCCAGCAGTCCTCCTTCCCCCATGGATTGGGTAATCCACAAGCAGGTGCTGACACTGGATTTACCCCTCCCCTTACTCATCAAGGTGGGGGAAAAAGAACTCTATATTCGCCATCTGGTGCAGGGGAAAACGGCCGGGCATCCCAGCGAGATTTTGTGGATGATGGATTGTATTGGCGAACGTTACCACGCGCGTCTGCGTCGCTCGGCGGGCAGTCTGCTGGCAGAGACAGGCATGGACGTGAGTGACAACCGCATCGACTACGATTTTTACAATGAATCCTGAGCTCGATGATGCCGGGCTACTGCGCTATGCGCGGCAAATCCTGCTGCCGGAGATCGATGTGGCGGGCCAGCAGCGCCTGACGCGGGCACGCGTAGTGATCATCGGCATGGGCGGACTGGGCTGCCCGGCGGCACTCTATCTGGCCGGCGCCGGCGTTGGCATTCTCGGCCTCTGCGATCCGGATATGGTCTCGTTGAGTAACCTGGCGCGGCAGATTCTCTACACCGAGGCCGACATCGATCGTCCCAAGGTGCGCGCCGCAGCAGAGCGTCTTCGCACCCACAACGCGACTGTCGAGTGCATCGTCTACCAGCAGGCCGCCACAGCAGAATTTCTCGACAGTGTGCTGGCTGACTACGATCTGGTACTGGACTGCAGCGACAATTTTGCCACACGGCACGCGGTAAACCGCGCCTGTCTGGCAGCGCACAAGCCCCTGGTCAGCGCTGCCGCCATCCGCTGGAGCGGCCAGTTGGCGGTCTTCGACTACCGCCTACCAGATGCCCCCTGCTATGCCTGCCTCTATCCCCAGGGGGGTGCCGACGAGGAGGATCGCTGTGCGACAATGGGAGTGATGGGTGCACTGACCGGTATTCTCGGTACCCTGCAGGCGCTGGAGGCCACGCGTCTGTTGCTGGGCCTCGCCTCTCCCGTTGCTGGTAAGCTGCTGCTGGTGGATGCCATTGATCTGGCTTTCCGCACGATTTCCCTGCAAAAGGATCCACAATGTCCGGTCTGTGCGGGCGCCTGAGCATACCCCGCACCCTCGCCCAGGACCTGCTCTCGGCACTGCAGCTCGGAGGAGGGGATGGCTGGGTGAGCCGCCGCGGCGAGGAATATTTTCTCTATCAAGGCGCAGATCAGGACTGGCCGACGCTGGCAGCGGCCCTGCAAGAACGCGGTGAGACGCTTTTTGCACGCTTTGGCAAAGTACGGAAACCAGAAGGCCTGGCCTTGTGGCATTTTTGCATGGCCGAGGTGGAAAAAGGGGTACTGACTCTCGCGGCAGAGGGTCCAGACGCTACCCCGTGTGAGTTGGCTATTTATGGCGACTGATACATCGAGCTTTCTCGTAGCCACCCAAAACGTCCAGGTAGGTATCGGCTCGCAGCGCCAACACCATGTCGTCTCCCACAGTTGGCGGTATCTGCTACCCCACCCACAAAGCCTGCACAATCTACGGGAGATCGCCGCCAACCTGCAGGGTATGGACATCGTCGGTCTCAATGAAGTGGATGCCGGCTCTTTCCGCAGCCAGTATCTCAATCAGGCGGTATTCCTGGCGGAACAGATCGGGATCCCCTACTGGGTTCAACAACGTACGCGCGACTGGGGCGACATAGCGCAGCACAGCAACAGCCTGCTGTCGCGTTGGCCGTTGCAAGAAGTCGAACGTCACGCCTTTCAAGGCACCCTCAAGGGCCGTGGACTACTCCGCGCAATCATCGAAGTGGAAGGGCGTCCGGTGCAGGTCCTGATTACCCACCTCGCTTTGGCAAAACACGGCCGCATGCGGCAAGTGCGCCAACTTCTGCCTTTTCTGCAGACTTCCCTACCGACCATATTGCTGGGCGACCTCAATTGCGGACAGGGAGCCAGCGAGCTTCGGCTGTTGCGCGAGGAAGGTGGCCTGCAATCGCCTACGCATCAACCGGCTACCTTTCCCAGTTGGTCGCCGCAGTGGCAATTCGATCACATTCTGATCAGCGAAGAATTACAGTTTGCGGAGGTCTGGACCTGTGCCGGACAGCGCTCTGATCATCTCCCGTTGATGGCGCGACTGCAGTGGAAGGATGCCGGCAAAAACTTGGGCAAAGCGAGCACGACAGGCATACTGTCGCAAGCCCAATGAGTAGTGAGCCCATGCGCGCCAATCCCGATACCTTTAGCTCTGCAAGCTGGCATCTTGATAGCGACACTCTGCGCCTGGAGGGTTACTGGACGCTCGCGCAGGTGTCGCGGCGCTTGGCCCGGATTGAGCGGGAACTGCGCCGCCTGGGAGAGGGAAAGTCCTGGGATCTGGAAGCGATCGAAAAGCTCGACAACCTCGGTGCCTTGCTGATCTGGCGCAGTATGGGACGCCAGTTTCCCGAGCGACTCAAGGTGCGGGAGCAACACCGTCCGTTGTTTGAGCGCCTGGCACAGACCCAACCCTTGCAACCTCGGTACAGCGCGCCAGGCGTCTTCGCCCTCCTTGACCGCCTGGGTGCCCACATCCTTTCTGTGCTGGCCGACCTGTGGGGACTCTTTCTGCTTTGGGGCAATCTGCTGCAGGAGTTCTTCTTTGCCCTGCGCCGACCAGCGCATTTCCCCTGGAAGGAGATCTCCGCCACCGTCGTCAAGACCGGCCCGGATTCGTTACCAATCCTCACCCTCATCGGTTTCTTGATCGGTATCGTCATCACCTATCAGTCGGCCCCTACCCTGGCCAGCTATGGCGCCAACATCTACGTCATCAGCATTGCCGGCATTAGCATCCTGCGCGAATTTGGGCCCATGATCGCGGCCATCATCATTGCCGGGCGCTCCGGCTCAGCTTTTACCGCGCAGATTGGCGCCATGCGCGTGACACAGGAACTCGACGCCCTGCAGACCTTTGGCGTGTCGCCGGCGCAACGTCTGGTCCTGCCCAAGGTCATCGCGCTGGCCATTACCATGCCCTTATTGGTGATCTGGACCGATCTGGTGGGAATCTTCGGCGCCTTGTTGGTCTCCGACTTCAGCCTGAGCATCAGTCCGAGTTTTTTCCTCCGCGAATTGCCGGTGATGGTGCCCTCCTTCAATTTCTGGTTGGGGGTCATCAAGGGCGTGCTCTATGGCATCCTGATTGCGTGGGTGAGCGGCTTTCATGGCCTGCGAGTCAAGGCCAATACCAACAGTTTGAGCCGGGAAACCACCAACTCCGTAGTACTCTCCATCACCCTGGTCATCGTCATTGACGCCATCCTCGCCATCCTCTTCGCCGATGTGGGACTGTCGCCATCATGAGCGCCGTCATTCGCTGTATGGATCTGGGCACCCGTTTTGGCAGCCGCTGGATTCATCGCCACCTGGACCTGGAAGTGCAGGCCGGCGAGATCCTCGCCATCGTTGGCGGTAGCGGCAGCGGCAAGACCACACTGTTGCGCAGCATTATCGGTCTCAACCCCATCGCCGAGGGAAGGATTGAGATCTTTGGACAGTCCCTCGATCGTCTCGATGGCAAAGCCGGTCGTGCCTTGCGCCAGCGCTGGGGGGTATTGTTTCAGTTGGGCGCCCTGTTCAGCGCGCTGACGGTTTTTGAGAACATCGCTTTCCCTTTACGCGAATGGGGCGGCTTTCGCAAAGAGGACATCTGTGCCCTGGTGGCGCTCAAGCTGCAAATGGTCGGCTTGCGACCAGAGGATGCAGACAAATTGCCGGCCGAACTCTCCGGCGGCATGGTGAAGCGGGTGGCGCTGGCCCGCGCCCTGGCCCTGGATGCCGAGATTCTGTTTCTGGACGAGCCTACCTCTGGCCTCGACCCCATTGCTGCCGCCGATTTTGATCAATTGCTGCGACAGATTCAGACGGACATCGGTCTGACCGTGGTGATGATCAGCCACGACCTGGAGAGCATCGCCGCGACCGCCGACCGGGTAGCAGTGCTGTCTGGTGGCAAGGTGCTCAGCATCGGGCCCCTACAGGAAGTCGCGCAGGTGGACGATTCCTATGTGCGCAACTTTTTCCATGGTAGCCGTGGCGAACTGGTCCTACGGAGTCTGCGGAATCGCACCGCAACGCCCTAGTCTGCGGCGGCTCCCCAGCGGGGCCCGATCTGCCGGGCAATCCCAAGCTGATCGAGGATACGGGCCACGACAAAATCGACCAGATCATCGACACTCTGCGGGCGCTGATAAAAGCCAGGGCTGGCAGGTAAGATGCAAACGCCCAAGCGCGCCAGCTTGAGCATGTTCTCCAGATGAATCGCCGAAACCGGACTTTCCCGCGGCACCAGAATGAGCTTTTTGCCTTCCTTGAGCATTACATCAGCAGCGCGTTCGATGAGATTGTTGGAAATCCCCTGCGCGATTGCCGCGAGGCTCCCACCGGAGCAAGGACAGATAACCAGGGCCTCAGGGGCATAGGAACCAGAAGCGAGGGGCGAAAACCAGTCCTCCTGCGCATAGGTACGCAGCACACCGTCATCGATGCCAGTTTCGGCGCGTAGGCTGGCGGCCAGATCCTCCGGACGGGCGGAAAGCTGCAGGCCGAGCTCCTCGCGGAATACCACCCGTGCCGCCGCCGACAACACTAGATGAATTTCTGCATCACTGGCCAGTAGATAGCGTAACAGGCGCAATCCGTAGATCGCCCCCGAAGCACCAGTCATGGCCAGACCCAGACGCCGCCGTACAGGTACACTCATGCGGCAGTCTCCATGGCTTGCAGCAACCGACCGTGAATGCCACCGAAGCCGCCGTTACTCATCACCAGTATCTGATCGCCGGAATGCGCGGCCCGGGCAACGGCAGCGATCAGCGAATCCAGCTCGCGATGCACCTGCGCCATCGGCACGGCTTGCTCGGGTCTCCATTCCAGGTCTGCAGGCGCATAGAGAAATACCTCATCCGCTCCAACCAGACTCGGTCCTAGAGTCTTTTCGTGGACGCCCAGCTTCATGGTGTTGGAACGCGGCTCCAATACGGCGAGGATGCGTGCCTCCCGCCCCACCCGACTGCGCAGGGCAGCGATGGTTTTGGCGATAGCGGTGGGATGGTGGGCAAAGTCGTCGAAGACGGCAATGCCGCGGACGGTACCCCGCAACTCCAGGCGGCGACGCAAGCCACGAAACTCGCCCAGGGCGGCGCAACTGCTCGCGATCGGCACACCCGCATGGCGAGCGGCGAGGACGGCGGCAAGGGCATTTTGTGCATTGAACTCGCCCATCGACTGCCACTGGACCTCGCCGTGCTTCTGCTGCCCATCCCAGATGCTGAAATGGCTGGCATCAGCGGATTCGCTACGAACATGCCAGCCGGACGCCTCGGCAAAGAGCAAATCCGGCGTCCAGTGACCCCGTCGCCAGACGCGCTCCAGGGCCTCCTCCCCCGCCGGTCGCAGAATCAGGCCGTTGTCAGGGACGGTACGCAGCAGGTGATGGAACTGGGTTTCGATCGCCGCCAGATCGGGGTAGATATCCGCGTGATCATATTCCAGGTTATTCAGAATCAAGGTACGCGGATGGTAATGAACGAATTTGGCGCGTTTGTCGAAAAAGGCGGTGTCGTATTCATCAGCTTCGATAACAAAGAAGGGGCTATCCGTGAGCCGCGCCGAGTTGGCAAAGTTGTTGAGCTCCGCGCCTACCAAAAAGCTCGGTTCCAGTCCGGCATATTCGAGTATCCAGGCGAGCATGGCGCTGGTGCTGCTCTTGCCGTGGGTTCCCGCCACCGCCAGCACCCAGCGTCCCTGCAGGATCTCCTGCGCCAGCCACTCAGCCCCGGAGCGATAGGGCAAGCCTTGGCGCAACACCGTTTCGACCAAGGGATTAGCGCGCGACAAAGCATTGCCGATAATCACCAGATCGGGCAAAGGGTCTGGCAAGCTGCGTGCGTAGCCCTCCTCGATCGCGATCCCCTCGCGGGCCAGCAATTCCGACATGGGTGGGTAGGCCTGCGCATCGACCCCGGAGACCTCATGCCCGGCAGCGCGGGCGAGCAGGGCCAGACTGGCCATGAAGGTGCCACAGATGCCGAGGATATGGATGCGCATGGAAAGGCTCAGTGCATGGTACCGGGCTTGGGACCATCGAGGCGCTGATCGAAGATCTGCCCGGCGAGTTCATACAGGGCGTTGATCCTCTCCTGCGCCTCGCGGTAGCGCTTTTGCAATTCTGCCTCGGCGCTCAGTACCGGATGCTCTTCCAAGGATCGATTGAAGAGTTCGCGGATCATGCTCAGGCGTTCTACCACTTCAAAATAAGACCAGGGGTCCGGTGGCTGGGAGTTGGCAGTGCTCAATTCTTGCTGGTAATACCAAACCAGGGCGGCCCGAGTGACGGCACGCGCGGCGGTCTGCTCCTCCTGCTCCACCATCTGCCACTCGAAGCTGATGGGATCCTGCCAGTCGAGGTAGGCGCGCCAACGCATACCCTGCTCATCAAAGAGATGCTCGATGCGGGTACCTACACCGCGATCCGCGAGGCGCGCAATCAGGCGTTCGGTTTCTTCCCAGTCCTCGGCGTACGCGGAAGGGGTGCCAAGAGGGATCTGATCCATCACCAGGGTCTCGATGAGAATCAGATAATCGCGGTCGAGGGGAGCCTCGCGAGCATATTCCAAACCTTCCTCGAGGTTCAAAAGAAGGTCCCTTCCAACGGGCTACTGGCATTGGCGTAGAGCCGCCGTGGCATCCGCCCTGCCAAAAAGGCCTTGCGTCCGGCTTCCACCCCCAGGCGCATGGCCTCGGCCATTAGGATGGGATCTTTGGCGCCGGCAATGGCGGTGTTCAGCAATACACCATCACAGCCGAGCTCCATGGCGACGGCAACGTCCGAGGCGGTACCCACGCCGGCATCGACCAGAATCGGCACCGTTGCCTGCTCAAGGATGATGCGCAGATTGTAGGGATTGCGAATGCCCAGCCCGGAGCCAATCGGGGCCGCAAGAGGCATTACCGCCACGCAGCCCATCTCGGCAAAGGCCTTGCAGGCCACCGGATCATCGTTGCTGTAGACCATCACCTCAAAGCCTTCAGCAATGAGTGTCTCGGCCGCCTGAAAGGTCTGGCGCATGTCGGGAAAGAGGGTTTGCGGATCACCCAGCACTTCGAGCTTGACCAGTGTCCAATCACCCAACTCACGTGCCAGGCGGCAGGTACGCACGGCATCTTCAGCAGTATAACAACCAGCGGTGTTGGGCAGGATGGTGAAGCGCTCGGCGGGAAGATAGTCGAGCAGATTTTCTTCTCCGGCGTGCTGGCCCAGATTTACCCGCCGCAAGGCAACGGTGACGATCTCCGCCCCGCTAGCATCGAGGGCCGCACGAGTTTCCTGAAAATCTTTATATTTTCCGGTACCTACCAGCAAGCGCGAGTGAAAGCTACGATTACCAATTTGCAAGAGGTCTGCCATGACATCGAACCCAAAACGAAAACCAGCAGGCATTATACCCTCATCCGCCACCTACGGCACGGATGACCTCAACCTGGTCGCCTCCGACCAGCCGGGTATCCGCGTGCCGGCTGCGGGGCACCACGGTACCGTTGCGTTCCACGGCTACACGCTGATTGCTGAGACCCAAGGCGTCGAGCAGGGTAAGGATGTTGCTATTCTCGGGTAGGGCATAGGCCGCCCCATTGACCTGAACCACAATTTCCTGTGCCATCCTCATCTTCTCCCGATCGTTACCAGCAAATGAGTGTTATGCCTGTAACCATACCACAGGAGACCCCCGCGAGACGCATGCTCGGGAAGAGAATAAGCGGGCAGAAACACAGCTCCGGAGTTTTATGGAGGCTAGGCCCGGAATCGAACCGAGGTACACGGCTTTGCAGGCCGCTGCATAACCACTCTGCCACCCAGCCATAAAGAAAAAGGGAAAGAGACCTTTCCCTTGCGATTGGAGCGGGAAACGAGGCTCGAACTCGCGACCCCAACCTTGGCAAGGTTGTGCTCTACCACTGAGCTATTCCCGCAATGTGGGGTGCATCATACGTTGCGCCCTGCACCCCTGTCAACCGGCCCAGAACACCCGGCCTAACTGCTGGTATGAAAATGGATCAGCAGGCTGATGTTACCGACCAAAGGTACTGTCCGTTCATAGTCGGCAACGATCTGCACTGGGGCATCACCGTTCTTGATGATCTGTATATCCTGCTGATTGATCTTGATCATCGCGACATTGAGCCGATCCTGCAGATTATAGAGGATCTCTCCCGCAGATTCGGAAGGACTGGCATGGCGCGCTTGATCCTGGAGAATGTTTTGCAGCGACATATTTTCGTAATAAATCGGCCCCACCTTCACGACCAGCGCCACGATCACTGCCAAGGCCACGATCCAAAAGATCGCCCCAATCAAACCGATACCAGACTCACGACTCTGTATGCGCGACATCGCCATCTCTCTACCAGCACGACTCAACGGCTACTTAGGCGAAACCCCACTCCTTGCAAGCCACGGCTATCAATTGTTGGGTCCGTCCAGGGCCCGGCCAATCTGATTCCAGCGAACCGACCAGGTTTCTGCATCCCAGGAAAACCAGATGAACATTGCCTTACCCACGATATTGCGACGTGGAGTACAGCCCCAAAAGCGGCTGTCGTCACTGTTGTCACGGTCATCACCCATCATGAAATAACAATTGGGCGGTACCTTGTAGGGACCAAAATCCATGTGCGCTTCCGGCGTATCAAACTCAATGATATGGAAGCTATGCCCACCGATGGTCTGTTCGTATTCCTTGGTGGGAATGACCATACCGGCCTCGCCCTGTCCCTCAGGTCGGTAATTGAAGGTGCCGATATATTTCTTGGTGATCAATTTGCCATTAATGTAGAGATCGTTTCCCTTGACTTCGACGGTCTCCCCCGGCAGTCCAATCACTCGTTTGATATAGTCGATACGCGGGTTTTTGGGAAAGCGAAAGACCATGATATCACCTGCCTGCACCGGATTTCCCTGAGTCAGCTCAGTATGGATCAACGGCAGTCGCAGTCCCCAGGTAAATTTGTTTACCAGCAGAAAATCGCCGACCCGGATGGTGGGCAGCATGGAACCCGAGGGCACCTGAAAGGGTTCCACTACAAAAGCTCTTACCAGAAACACCACCAGTAGAACGGGGAAGAAACTTCGCGCATAATCTACCAGCAGCGGCACTTTTACATCGGCGGCACGGCGGCGGCGAAAAAAAAGGCGATCGACGAACCAGATCAGGCCCGTAGCCACAACGGCCAAAAATAATCCCAGGGTAAAATCCATGCCGCTTTCCTCGTGCTAGCGTACTGCGCTCAATTTCTTTTTTCAGTCTGCAAAATAGCCAAAAATGCCTCTTGCGGGATTTCCACCCGGCCTACCTGTTTCATCCGCTTTTTCCCCTCCTTCTGTTTCTCCAGGAGTTTGCGCTTGCGGGTGATGTCGCCGCCATAACATTTGGCCAGCACATCCTTACGCATTGCCTTGACCGTTTCGCGGGCGATGATCTTCGCACCGATCGCTGCCTGGATCGCTACCTCGAACATCTGTCGGGGAATGAGATCCTTCAATCGACCGGCGAGTTCCCGCCCGCGGCGTTCGGCAAAATCGCGATGTACGATCCAGGACAGGGCGTCGAGCTTTTCGCTATTGATGAGAATATCCATCTTGACCAGTGGGCCCGCCTGAAAACGCGAGAATTCATAGTCCATGGAGGCATAGCCGCGACTGACGGATTTGAGCCGGTCGAAGAAATCCAGCACCACCTCGTTCAGCGGCAATTCATAGCTCACCATCACCTGCCCACCCGTGAATTGCAGATTGATTTGTCGCCCGCGGCGCTCTTCGCAAAGGGTAATCACCGGTCCCAGATACTTTTCCGGCACCAAGATATTCGAGCGTATCAATGGCTCGCGAATTTCGCGAATGCGGTTGGTCGGCGGCAGCTCCGCAGGATTGGACAGGTGCAGGATTTCGCCATCGGTCGTTTCTATTTCGTAGACCACCGTCGGCGCCGTGCTCAATAGATCAAGCTGGTACTCTCGCTCCAGGCGCTCCTGGATGATCTCCATGTGCAGCAGACCGAGAAAACCACAGCGGAAACCAAAGCCCAGGGCCTGGGAGGTCTCCGGCTCGAATTGTAATGCGGCGTCGTTCAAACGCAGTTTCTGCAAGGCCTCCCGAAAGCGCTCATAGTCGGCCGAGTCGATGGGATAGAGTCCGGTAAAGACCTGCGCCTGCACTTCACGAAAGCCCGGAAGCGGCGCCGGAGCAGGCCGGCTGGCGTCGGTCAGGGTATCCCCCACCCGTGCACCCTCAATGCTGCGAATGCCGGCGATGACAAAACCTACGGTACCCGTGTCCAGCGCCGACACATGCACCGGTTTGGGGGTAAATACGCCAGTCTTTTCGACGAAATATTCCTTTCCTCCGGCCATGGTGCGAATCTTCTGTCCGGGGCGCAAGCTCCCGTTCATCACCCGCACCAACACCACCGTACCGAGATAATTGTCGAACCAGGAATCGATGATCAGGGCCTGCAGCGGCGCCGCCGGGTCCCCCCGCGGCGCGGGGATATCCTGCACTACCTGTTCGAGAATCTCGCGAATGCCACGCCCGTCCTTGGCGCTGGCCAAAATGGCATTGGCCGCTGGCAAGCCAACGATTTCCTCGATTTCCCGCCGCACCCGGTCTGGTTCTGCGGCCGGCAGATCGATCTTGTTGAGCACCGGAATGATTTCCAGGTCGTGTTCGAGAGCGGTGTAGCAGTTGGCCACGCTCTGCGCCTCGACTCCCTGGGAGGCATCGACCACCAGCAGGGCGCCTTCACAGGCCGCCAGGGAACGACTGACCTCATAGGAAAAATCGACATGCCCCGGGGTATCGATCAGGTGAAAGATGTAATCCTGCCCATCGTCGGCACGGTACTGCAGACGCACGCTCTGCGCCTTGATGGTAATGCCGCGCTCGCGCTCGATGTCCATACTGTCCAGCACCTGATTGGCCATCTCGCGCTCGCTGAGGGCACCGCAGAGGCGAATGAACTGGTCTGCCAGGGTAGATTTGCCATGGTCAACATGGGCGATGATGGAAAAATTCCGGATTCTTTCTTGCTCTGAACTCATGCACCCTGATCTCAACAGAAAGGGGGGTGGCGGCTGGCCATCCCCCCGAGAACGTCCTGCGCCTTACTTGGGCAGGGACAGGACGACGTAGAAATTCCCCTCGCGACGATGCAGGAGAACTGGCACTGGCTGGCCGGTCGGCAAGCTGGCCACCAGTTTTTGCAATTGGGAGACGCTGCTTACCGGTTGCTGCGCCACCTGCAGGATGACATCACCGGGGCGAACCCCGGCCAGTGCAGCGGGACCATTGGCAACACCCAGAACCAGCACACCCGAGGACACGCCGAGTTGCTGACGGGCGGCAGCACTGAGCGGCCCCACCTGAATACGCATGCGTGCGATGCTACCCTTCTGCTCCGGCGCTTGGGCGGAATGCGGCGCGCCGGCTTCCTCTGCCATATCGCCAGGCAGGCTTTCCACAGTGATGGGCAATGTCATCGCCTTACCGTCCCGAATGATCCCAACCTTGGCGATGTACCCAGCCGGCAAGGCGCCGACAAGCGGAGGCAACTGCGCCGAATTGTAAATTGGCTGGCCGTTGAAGGAGACAATGACATCACCGGGCTTCAAGCCCGCCTTGGCTGCCGGGCCATCCGGCTCCACCTGGGAGACCAGGGCCCCCATCGGTTCCTTCATATGGAAGGATTTGGCAAGATCCATGCTGACATCCTGCACCATCACGCCCAGCCAGCCAAAATGCACCTTCTGATGAAGTTTGAGCTGCTTGACGGCATCCATGGCAACGTTGATGGGTATGGAGAAGGATAGCCCCATGTAACCACCGCTGTTGGTGTAGATCTGGTCGTTGATGCCAATAACCTGACCCTTCATATTGAACAGAGGGCCACCGGAATTGCCCGGATTGATGGGAACGTCGGTCTGGATAAAGGGAATGTAGGGATCATCCGGCAACGGCCGCGAGGTCGCGCTGACCACCCCCTGGGTAACGCTATTCTCAAAACCGAAGGGGGCGCCTACTGCCAACACCCATTGCCCCACCTCCAGGCGACCGGAATCGCCGATCTGCACCGTCGGGAGATTTTTGGCATCGATTTTCAACAGGGCCACGTCGATCCGCGTCGACAGACCGACCAGCTTGGCCTGATATTGCTGATGATTGGTGAGGCTGACGATGATTTTCTGCGCACCCCGGACCACATGCGCCGCGGTGACGATGTACCCATCCGGACTAACGATAAAACCGGAACCAAGAGACTGCACCTGATATTTGTGTGCCGGCCCACTCGGCCCGACAAATGGCGCAAAAAACTGGTTGAGCGGCGAATTGGGCGGGAAAGGGGATTGTGGCCGCTGCGCTTCCTTGGTCTCGGTAGTGCTGATGTTCACTACGGCCGGGCCATACTGCTTCACGATTGGTGTGAAGTCTGGCAACGCCACCAGATTGGCCGAGTCGGCAAAGGCCAGCGCAGGCGTCACCGCCATACCGCCAAGTGCCAAAGCCACCAGAAACGCACCGAAAGACCGCCGCAACCGCCGATGATTCCCTTGCACACAACCTCCCATAACCTGATCCCCAGGTCGATCACTGACCCTGAATTATTTGCTGAGCGCCACGCCACGGCTGCGCGGCCGCGGACCCTGCACAATGACGTTTTCTGACATTGTTCAATAGCCTAAAGAGGGTAGCTGGGAGCGCGGAGCTTGTCCAGACGGCATTTTGTCAATGCTGGTAAGTGTCGATTCCGGGATAGATTCCCTCGTCCGAGCGAAACCCGACGGGCAACAATCCGGCAGCGGGATTTTCGGAAAAACTGCGATGACTCGATTGCGTCCAGGCAAGATAGCGCTCCGGTGCTGGCCTCCAGATCCGCTGGATATCGCGTTGAATGGTGTCATCCGCATGCAAGAGGGGGCCTGATGTCACCGAGAAACGCACCGGACGCAGGGCAAACGGTTGCCTCGACACGTCAACGCTGGGGGAAGATGCCGATACCGACGAAGAAGTCGGGCTTCCGCTTTGCCAGGGGGCCAGAACGAAGAGCGAGGCCGACAGCAGCGTGACCGCGGCTATCGAGGACCAACCCCATTTCTGCGCGGCGCTGCGCCGGGTGCGCTGGCCCTGGGGCAATTCGGCAGCAATGGCCTGCTGCACCCGAGCGGCAAAGTCCGGGCTGGCCAGCGCGGCACCCACTCGCCCCTGCTGCAACAGAAAGGATACCCGATACTGCGTTTCCCACGCGTCGCGCAGGGCAGGCTCATGCTCCAGGCGCACCGCCATTCGTCGCGCCGACAAGGTGCCCAGTTCACCATCCATGAACGCCATCAAGGCAGATTTCGTTTCATCGTTCATGACTACTCTGCTCCAACAAAGGCGCCAATACCTTGGCAATTGCCTCACGCGCCCGAAAAATTCGGGAACGCACCGTTCCCACCGGACAATCCATCACTTGAGCGATCTCATCGTAGCTCAGGCCCTCCAACTCCCGCAGGCTCACCGCTTCCCGCAAATCCGCAGGCAATGCCTTGAGGGCAGCATCGATGTGCTGCGCGATTTCCTTGGTAAGCAGCAAACCTTCCGGGGTGTCGTATTCTCTTAGTCCATCGGCACTATCGAATTGTTCCGCTTCGTCGGTATCCACATCGGCAATACTGACCTTGCGCCCCTGCGCAACGAGATGATTTTTGGCGGTATTGACGGCAATCCGATAGAGCCACGTGTAAAAGGCGCTATCCCCCCGAAAATTGTGCAGGGCACGATAGGCCTTCACAAACGCCTCCTGCGCCACGTCTTCTGCCTCTTCGGGCTGACGCACAAAGCGCCCGATCAGGGCCACTACCTTGTGCTGGTATTTTCGCACCAACAGGTCAAATGCCTGCCGTTCGCCCTTTTGCACGCGTTGTACCAAGAGGAGATCGGTCTGGGCCCCGCCATCCTTGGCACTATCGGCGGCTTGCCCTGACGTCTTGCTCATTCGCCGTTTCCTTTTTGCATGATTCTGCTGGCCTGTGCCACCCGCAAAAGGGGCTTTCCTTTCACCGGTGCAAGTCTCATCGTATCATGAGCACCCCATCTTTGCGCTAGAACAGCAACGCCCGCGAACATGCCTGATACAGACTTTCTCATCATTGGTGCCGGCAGCGCGGGTCTCGCCTGCGCCCTGGAACTTGCAGCGCTGGGGCGGGTCACCGTGCTCAGCAAGGGACCGCTGGAGGTATCGGCGAGTGACTGGGCGCAGGGCGGCATCGCCGCGGTGCTGCCGGATGGCGATGACAGTGTCGCCCACCACGCGGCCGATACGGAGCGGGCGGGCGCCGGTCTGTGCGAGCCCGCGCGGGTACAGGACATCCTGAGCGCGGCACCGGACGCCATCGCCCGTCTGCTGCACTGGGGCGTTGCCTTTGATCGCCAAGGGGAGCAGTGGCAACTGACCCGCGAGGGAGGCCATCAGACCCGCCGGGTGCTGCACCGCGCCGATCATACGGGACGCGCTATTACTCGTGCCCTGCTCCACTGCGCCGCGGCCAATGCCAGAATCCATCTGCGCCCCAACACCCTGGTCGCTGCCCTGCAGCAAGACGATACGCGGATCAGTGGCGTATGGCTGCGCTGCGGTGAGGGCTCCTGGGAGAGCTTGCAGGCCCGTGCCGTCATCCTGGCCACCGGGGGCCTGGGACAGGTCTATCGTCACACCAGCAACCCCAATATCGCCACCGGCGATGGCATTGCGTTGGCTTGGCGGGCCGGGGCCGCAATCCGCGATCTGGAATTCGTGCAATTCCATCCCACCACGCTGTACGACCCAGGCGAACCGGCCTTCCTGTTGAGCGAAGCCTTGCGCGGGGAAGGTGCCGTGCTTCGCCTGCCCAATGGCGAGCGCTTTATGGATCAATATGATGCACGCGGCGAACTCGCCCCGCGGGACGTGGTCAGTCGAGCAATCATCCAGGAAATGCAGCAACATGGGCTACCCTATGTGGAGCTGGATATCCGTCACGCCCCGGCGCAGCTCATTGTCGAGCATTTTCCCACCATTACCGCGCACTGCCTTGCCCGCGGTCTGGATCCGCGCAACAGCACTCTGCCCGTGGTCCCGGCAGCGCACTATAGTTGTGGTGGCATCAGCGTTGATGCGGCCGGACGCACCGGGGTACCAGGCCTCTACGCCATCGGCGAAGTCGCCAGTACCGGCTTGCATGGCGCCAACCGCCTGGCCAGCAACTCTTTGCTGGAATGTATCGTGGCCGCCCACGAAGCCTTCCGGGATCTCGCCGGGGGCCCAGCCCTCCCCGACCTGCCTCGCGCAGAAGGCAAGCCGCCCAAGGCAATGCCGTCCCTGGCCGATGGAGAATTGGCAAAACGACGCCAGACCCTACAAGGGCTGCTTTGGGAGAAGGTGGGCATTCTCCGCGATCAACGCGGCATGGCGGCGGCCCTGGCGCAATTGCAGGACTGGGCAGCGGAAACGCCCTGGCCCGCGCAACAGCTACCCAACTCGCAAGCGGAGCTGGAATGGCACAGTCTACTGCGCTGCGCCTTACTGATTACCCGAGGGGCCATACAGCGGCACGAGTCTCGCGGTTGTCACTTTGACCAAGATTTCCCGGAGCTGCGGGAGCCGCCGCGACATCTGAATCAGCGCTGCGACTGGTCGCAACCGCAGACCAGTGACGTCGGGCATACAAGCGCCAGCGCCGCCAGTTGCGTTCCCCCGGACGAAAGGCAGCCATGACAATCACTCGTTTACCGTCCTCCGCCTGCACCGGTAGGAGCAGAAAGCGATAAGCATAGACTCCGCCCGCGAGCACGCGGCCCGTGCGGCGCTCACCATTTTGCAGACGCAGAGAGATTTGCCCATCGCCCTGCTGCAGCAACAACCGTGGCAGAAAGGCTTGCCGCCTACGGGACCAGGGACAACGCCAAAGCAGCCAGGCGCTGGACAATGCAAGGACCAACATGGCAGCACGCCAGTCCAGCAGAAAGGTCAGAAGACCCGCAAGCACAGCTACAAGGCAGGGAAGAATGTAGAGCAGCCACTGCCCGCTGCGGGATCCCAGGCGCAGGCCCGGCAGAGATTGGTCGGCGCCTGCCGCCGCGCTATCATGACTGGCGTTCACTGATTCCTTTCCGGAGACCATGCCCATGGCTGACATCCAGTACGCTCCCTTGATCGGCACCTTGGGAGCCCTTCACATTCATGGCCCCGATGCGGAAAAATTTCTGCAGGGCCAATTCTCCAACGATCTTCTGCACTTGCCAACCGGTGCGGGACAGTGGAGCAGTTACAGCACGGCCAAGGGCCGGATGATCGCCAACTTTTTTCTGCAGCGGGAGGAGTCTGGCTTCTATCTGTTTCTGACCGCAGACCTTGCCGATGAAGTCAGCGAGCGGCTGCGCAAGTTCCGGCTGATGGCCAAGGCCGAGATCGAAGTCTGTGCAGAGCCGGTCTGGGGTACCTGGGGCGCCGACCTGCAGAGGGAAGAAGTACAAACAAAACCAGCGGGCGAAGACGCTCCCTCTTCTATCCTTGCACCTCTTCCCTGGCCAAAGCCAGCGGCACTGCTCCTGGCACAAGACAGCGGACAGCTCCAGCGGACTGGCGCACGAGAATGCAGCGCCAATGACTGGTGGGCGGAGGCTATCCGTGCTGGGACGGCCTTCATCACCCGCGCCACGACTGAGCAGGTCATCCCACAAGAACTGAATCTGGAGGTACTGGGCGGGATCAATTTCAAAAAGGGCTGCTATCCGGGGCAGGAGATCGTGGCTCGTTCACACTATCTGGGCGCGCTGAAACGCCAGTGCTACCTATTGTACGGACCGGCAGAAATGCAGGCCGGCCAAGAGATTTTTGCCCCTAGCATGGGAGAACAAGCGGTCGGTGTGGTCATCAATGTGGCAAAGGAAGATGCCGCGAGCATCGCCCTCGTGGTGCTGCGCGCTGCCAATGACCAGGAGCCATTGCACTTGGGACAAGAGGATGGCCCATTATTGCAGATCGGTATTCTGCCCTATCCACTGCCCCTTTCTCAGCAGGAAAAATAGCGCCAGATGTGGGGTCTGATCACCGGTGTTGTCAGTTATTTTCCGTTTGCCTGGTATAGCCATCGTTACCTCGATGAGCGCGGCATGCCGCCCGGATTCAGCCGCAGGCTGCTGGTGTTCATCGTCGCCAGCGTGCTATCCACCGGCCTTGGCTATGGAGTGTCGCGTCTGACCAGCAGCCCGCAGCACCTGCAGGCAGAATCACAAATGCAAAAGAAAACGATGCAGCTCCTCGGCAGTACCCTGCATTGTGTGAGCGAACCGAACAATCCCCAATGTCAGCAGAACACTGCAGAGGCACACCGGCTTCTGCAGCAAATGCTGAGCATCGAAACGGGTAAGCAACGACAAGGCTGAATCAGGAATCGATGAGGGTGCCGCCAAGCTGGGCGAAGCGGTGCAGAAGACTGTCGGGCCGAGTGAGCAACTCCGCGTAGCTCCCGCTCTCCTGTATCCGCCCTTCGGCCATAACATAGATACGATCCATGTCCTCCAAGCCCAACAAACGGTGGGTGATGTAGATCACTGTCCGCCCCTGCATCAGGCTGCGTAAATCCTGCAAAAATTTCGCCTCGGTGAGCGCGTCGAGCCCCTCACTCGGTTCGTCGAGAATCAGGATGGGACTGTTCTTGAGCACGGTACGGGCAATGGCAATACGCCGCGCCTGCCCACCAGAGAGATTCACGCCGCCCTCGCCTACGATGTTGTCCAGACCCTGCGGCAAGCCCTCCACAAACTCGGCCAGTTGCGCCTGACGCAATGCCGCCCAGAGTTCTTCCTCTTCCGCATCACCCTTGGCCAGTAGCAGGTTATCGCGGATGGTACTGTGAAAGAGATGGCTGCGCTGCGACAGCAAGGCAAAGTATTGGCGCAACTGATCGCCGGGATAGTCACGCAGTTCCTGACCGCCCAACCGCGCCGAGCCTGCCTGATAGTCATAAAAACGCAGCAGCAGATTGGCGATACTGCTCTTGCCCGCTCCCGTAGCCCCGAGAATGGCAATCCGCTCCCCCTGGCAAACCTGCAGGTCGAGGCCCCGCAGGGCGTCTTCGTGGGTCTCGGGGTAGCGCAGGTGCAGATCGTGGACCTCGATATCGAAGTTGACAGGTTCGGGCAATGGTTTTGGCGCGTCGGGGAAGAGCGGTTCCTGGTCGGCAATCTCGAAGATACGCCTGGCCGCGGCCCGCGTCTGTCCGAGAAACTGGAAGGCCAGAGGCAGCGCCAATACCGCCTCGAAGGCGGCCATTGTGCCCAAGGCAAACATGGGCAACTGCGCCGGCGACAGGGAGTGCCTTGCCACCAGAGGAATAGCGAGCAGCAAAATCACCCAGAGAGTGAGATTGGCCATGAAACTCATGCCTGCCGTGCCGATTCCGGCCACCCCGGCGAGCCGCCGCTGCCGCTCCAGCAGCGCTGCATTCTCTTGTAAAAGCTGCTCCTGGACACGCCCGGCGGCATTGGCAGTCAGAATCTCCCCCATGCCCTGCAGGGCGTCGACGATCTGCGTGCGCATCTCCGCCTGGATGCGGGTGATCTCGGCACTGCTGCGTGCGCCCAGTCGCTCGCTGAGCAAGGGCAGTAACAAGCCGGTGAGTGCCAGCAGCACAAAGAGCGCGAGACCAATCGACCAGGCATAGAGGGTAAAAAAGCCGGCCATGAGGAGGGTTGCCAATCCTGCCACCAGGAAGGGCGTGAATACCCGCAAATAGAAATTGTTGAGGGTATCAATATCGGCGACCAGACGCGAGAGCAGGTCGCCGGAGCGGAACCCTTGCAGCCCTGCCGGGGCCAGAGGCTCGATACGGGTGTAAAACCAGACGCGCAGTCTAGAAAGCAGGCGAAAAGTGGCCTCATGGGTGACAATGCGCTCCAGCCAGCGGGAAAGGACACGGGTGGTGGCAAAGGCACGTACTCCAGCGGCCGGCAAAAAGAAATTGTACTGATTGAGGGTGGCCCAGCCCCCCAGTCCGGCCAGGGCGGCACTGGCCAGGAACCAACCAGACAAGGTCATCAGGCCAAAGTTGGCGAGGATGGTCAGCAGACTCAGCAGAGCACCGCCGAGCATCCACCAGCGGTAAGGCGCAAAGAGGCGCAGCAAACGCCAAAGATCGCGATTATTGGCCATGACGCCCCCGATAGGCATCCACCAAACGCGCATAGGCCCCGCCCTGCGCCAGCAACTCCTGGTGGCTACCGGTTTCGACCACCCGTCCCCCATCGATAACGATGATGCGCTCGGCGCGCTGCGCCGTGGCCAAACGATGGGCAATGACGATCACGGTACGCCCCTGCCGCAGTTTTTCCAGTGAATCGAGAAACAGGGATTCGCTTTCCATGTCCAGATTGGCCGTGGCCTCATCCATCAGGAGCAGGCGGGGATTTTTGAGAAAGGCGCGGGCCAGGGCAATGCGCTGGATCTGCCCGCCCGACAGACCCTGTCCAAGATCGCCAATGCGCGTGTCCCAGGATTGCGGCAGGCGCTCGATGAATTCCAGGGCATGGGCGTCTTGTGCCGCCTGGCGCAATTCGGCATCCGTTGCTTGTGGCTTCACCAGGCGGAGATTGTCGGCGATGCTGCCATAAAAGAGGCGCGGGCTTTGTGGGATCCAGGCCAGTTGTGCATGCCAGGCATTGCGATCGATGCCGCGCAGATCCTGCCCACCGACCAGAATCGTCCCAGCATCGGGCTGCACGAAACCGAGAATGGCATTCGCTACGGTACTCTTGCCGGCCCCACTCGCGCCAACAATGGCGGTGTAACTACCAGCAGGAAAGCTGGCGGTACATCCAGCCAAGGCTTCGGCGTCTTCCGGCGCATAACGGAAATGCAGATCCCGCAACTCGATCGCCAGTGCCGTCGACGACTCCGCCAATTCCTGCCCACCATCAGTCGCTGCTGGCGCCGGAGCATCAAGAATTTCGAAGATGCGTTTGGCTGTGGCAATCGCGCTCATACGCGCATGATAGTGGGTGGACAGGCCGCGCAGTGGCGCAAAAAACTCTGGCGCCAGCAGCAATACAAAGAAGGCCGCGTAAAAATCTACCGAGGCATGCACCTGCAGTAGGCGCGCCCCCAGAGATACCGCGACCAGGGCAATCGAAAGGCTGGCGAAGAATTCCAGCACTGCCGAGGTCAAAAAGGCCACCCGCAGGCCGGCCATGGTGCTACGGCGGTAGTTTTCGGAGATGTGGGCGACGATCTCGATCTCGTCCTTGGCGCGTCCAAAGATCTTGAGGGTGGTCAGACCCTGCAGGGTATCAAGAAAATGGGCACTCATCAGCAGCATCTGGCGCCACTGCCGCTGGTTGATGGCTTCTGCGGCATAACCGACCAGGACCATAAAGAAGGGAATCAGTGGACCACTGATCAGCAGAATCAGACCACTGATCCAGTCCACCGGAAAGACGAATACGAGAATGGCCACGGGGACCAGACTCACCAAAGCCATCTGCGGCAGATAGCGGGAAAAATACGGTTCCAGCGCCTCGATGCCTTCAATCAGGGTGCTGGCGATATCTCCTGCCCGCTCCCCCGCCAGCGCCACCGGCCCGCGACGAAAGAGGTGCTGCAGGAGTTCTTGCCGCAGTTGCGTCTTGATGCTGGCACTAGCACGAAAGGCAACGATCTCTGCTGCCCAGGACAGCCCCGCGCGCAGCACGAAAAGACCCAGCAAGGCAGCCAAAAATCCCGATACCGCCGCCATCCCCAAACCATGAAACGACACGTCATTGACGATGTGGGCCAGTATCCAGGCCTGGAGAATGATCAGTAAGCCAGCCACAAGGCCGAGACCAATGGCAAAGTAGAGCGCGCCTCGAGCCCCCTTGCCGGTCTTCATCAGTCGTTGATCAATGCGCTCCGCTTTTGCCACGGTCTCTATTTGCCTTTCTTTATTTGCACGGCCGAAAGTATAGCATGAATGATAATTTCCTGATGAACTATGCCAGGAACAGGGTCAAAACGCCGGTATAGCCATAGATGCGGTCGTGGTAGATCTCACCATTGGCAAAGAATCCCACCAGCGGCACCTCGCCGAGCACCGCGCTGATCTGCTGCAACTCCGCAGAATTGGCACCGAAGAGATTTTCTCCACGTCCCAGGCAGGATACATAGATCGCTCCGCGAATGACACGCTCTGCCGCCAATCTGCGCAAATCCATGAGCATGCGCTGCAGATCCGCCACAGCACTGTCACCATCCCGTTTGCAAAATATCAGTTCGCCCCCCGCATCGACGTACTCACCAATGGCTACCAGGCCGTGCTGCTCATCCACTCCCACTAGGTTTCGCACCAGGTAGTCACCACGATCCGATCCGGGCAATGGTAAAGCGGCAAAGATAAAACCAGCAGCGCGACGAATATCGCGCGCCAGGACCTCGCCGACCTCCTCGTAGAGAACCTCCAGGGCCGGACGCCGATCCAGGGTAGCGACGATGTTGCGCTCCGCCTCCTGAATCCGGTGCACCGGACCTATAGGCGTGACCCCCTGACTCAAGCCTGTGCGGATCGCTACGTCGTCAGAAAACGCCACGCCACTCAAGCCGCCATGGAGAGCACGCCCGGCGATCTGCGCCCCCTGTTCCCGCGAGCTGGTTATCCCGCCCATCAGAAAGCCCGTGCTGCAACGTGCGGCCAAATGCCGTACCTGCTCAGGTAAGTCTTGGCTATGGGCGTCGCCATGCACAATGGCCAAGGCCGCCTGACGACCATCGTCCAACTGCAATTCCCCGCTACCATAAGCATCCATGCCGGCAAACAGGCGATATTCCGTTTTGGGGATATCCGTAAACAGCAGGGCCAGCGCAGGAACATCGAGGTATTCATGATTGGTGGCCGCTACGCCAATTCCCACCGATCCGACCCAATCCTGAACGCCGGTGGATTGCTGCAGCGCGGCCAGAATTTCCGGCAGCGCCGTTTCATAGGCCTCGTTGACATACAAAAACCCCAAGGTACTGGGGAATGGCCTCCAGTCGCAGCTATCCAGGGCCTGCCGCAAAGCGTCGGACCACTGCTCTGCGGCGGCATGGCCATAAGGGAAAGGAGTACTCATGAGCTGCGTTCTGATCCTATGCCGAAAGCTCGCATTGTACGGGGCCAAGCGGCAAGGGGCAAAAGCGCTTTTCAGGAAGATCGACACTTCAGCCAGTAGCTAATCTTGAGGCTGTAATAAATCGGAGGTTCTGGCGACTAACTAGGTGAAAGCACTGAGTTACGATGTCACGCAAGGAGAAGTCACATGTCAGATAGTAGAACTGTTTCCAAGAATTCCCTGACTGAAAAAGTAGCGGTTGGCGCCTTAGTAGCGGTGATGGGCATGGCCGGGCTGGTCATGGCGCCCCAGGCCGATGCCTCCAACTGGGTCAAGTGTTATGGCATTGCCCGGGCGCATATGAACGATTGTGCGACCACCACCCATTCCTGTGCGGGTCAATCCATTCATAATGGTGGCAAGTATTCTTTCTTGCTCTTACCCTCCGGGATCTGCCAGAAAATTGTCGGTGGTAGTCTGGTGCCCGGCAAGTAGGAGGCAAAGATGGCCAGTTGCTCCATGCTCATGCATCGGATGGACCAGATCTACGACCGTCTGGTGCAGTCCGCCCAGCATCTTTCCTCCCTTGCAGCATTGGGCGCAAGGCTCTGGGTAGCGCAGATCTTCTGGAATGCGGGTGTCGTCAAGTGGCAAAGCATGTCGTCCACTATCACCTTGTTCCGGTACATGTATCACGTCCCTCTTCTACCACCGGTGTGGGCAGCCTATCTTGGAACGGGTATCGAGTTGGTGTTTCCGGTGCTGCTTGCGCTGGGACTGGCCGGACGTTTTGCCGCAGCTTTTCTCTTTATCTACAACATCCTGACGATTATTTCCTACCCTCAGATGGGTTGGACGGGTGTTCTTTTTCAAGTGCCGTGGGGGATATTCCTCCTGTATCTGACTATCTATGGCCCTGGAGTTCTATCCGTTGACGCAGTTATCAACAAGGTTTGGAAGGCATCCAGATAGCCAATCTCTTTCTCCAGCCTGAGCTTCGGCGCAGGAATCGTGAGAAACCACGTGGTATTTACTGAGAAAGGAGTATCGTAAATGGAACAAAACGGAAACAATCGGAACAAGATGGTTCGGCATGTCGCCATGGCTGGGGTCTTGGCGCTTGCGGGGGCAGGTTTTGCCAGTACCGCTTGGGCGGGCATGCTGCCCGAAGGGTACGTAAAGTGCTATGGCATCGCCAAGGCGCATCAAAACCAGTGCATGTCCATCGGTGGTATCACCCGAGGGTCGGCCACAACCAACGGTAACCCCGATGCCTGGCTTGGCGTACCGAAAGGGGTTTGTCTGAAAATTGTGGGTGGTAGCCTGACTCCAGGCAAGTAAGCGGCGCTTTGGTCCAGGCGTGAGAGCCTGGACCATTTTTCAGCAAGCAGGGTGTTTCCTCATGAATCTTACCGGGAAACATGAGAAAGCCTCTTTTTCAGGAGAATATGGCATGCTCGACACTCTCCAAGCCCATTCGGTCGCTGGCCGACGGACAAACGATGTTGTTCCCGCCGCCGCGGGGATTGGCCTCCGTGCCCCCCATTATGCCGAGGTGCTGGCAAATCGCCCGGACGTCTCCTGGATGGAAGTGCATAGCGAAAATCTGTTTGCTCCGGGAGGTCGGGTTCATCAAGTGATGGAGCGGGTTCGCCAAGACTATCCCTTGAGTCTGCATGGTGTGGCCCTCTCCCTGGGCAGCGCAGATCCGCTGAATACCCGCCACCTCCGTCAACTCGAGCAGGTAGTTCGACGTTATGAGCCAGGTCTGGTTTCCGAGCATCTGTGCTGGGTTTCCGTGGGCGGGCAGTACCTCCATGATTTACTGCCGCTACCGGGAACCGAGGTCATGTTAGAACACCTGGTACCGCGCATTTTGCAGGTCCAGGAAGTATTGGGGCGTCAGATACTGATAGAGAACGTTTCCGCCTATCTGCACTATTCCGGAGAAAGTCTGCCCGAATGGGCCATGCTCAATGCCCTGGTAGAGAGAACCGGATGCGGGCTGCTGCTGGATGTCAACAACTTGTATGTCAGCAGCCGGAACCAGCGCTTTGACCCCTTGTCTTATCTGGCGAATCTTCGGTTGGACGCAGTGCAAGAAATCCATTTGGCGGGGTTCACCATCGAAGAAGTTGATGATACCCGTGTCCTGATCGACACCCACAGCCGCGCGGTGTGGCCTGAAGTATGGGATTTATACGAGAAAACCCTGCATCTCCTGAATCGCCGAGTGCCAACGCTTATCGAATGGGATGCCGATCTACCCAGCCTTGATGAGCTGTTACGAGAGGCTTCGGTCGCCCAAAAGCACCTGGAGAGAACCCATGGATGAGATTCGCCAATGGCAGGAACAGTTTCGCGATGTAGTCCTCTCCTCCGATAATGGAAAGACATTGCGCGGGCTTTCCGGCTGCATTCCCCCCCAAGTCTCCACCGCGATCTATCGCAACAATATCCTCGAAGGCTTTCGTCTGGCGTTGGCCGACATCTATCGGACAACAGAACAGCTACTGGGAGAGGAGTGCTTTCGAGCCCTTTGTCATGAGTATGTGCAGAACCATCCCTCTGTCAGTGGTGATCGAAATGCTTATGGCCAAGAACTGAGCTCCTGGCTTGCGGGACACCCACTCGCCCATACAATCCCGTATCTTCCTGATTTAGCCCGTTTGGAATGGCGTCAGCATGAGGCATACCTCGCGGAGGATGGTTTCTCGGCACTTGGGCTGCACAACTCCGTGCGCCTGGTGGAGTCGGACTATCCTATTTTTTCCATTTGGGCATTCTGCCAGGACCCGGAAAACGCCGGGACCCTGGACCTGGACCACTTGAGCGCGGAATCAATCTTGGTTGCAAGACCCACAGAAGAAGTCCTGATGCGCCCTGTTGGGCCGGCTGAAGCACTCTGGTATGGGTCCTTGTTGTCCGGGCACGGTATCCAGGAAGCCCGACAAATGACGATTGCAACAGAGCCGGACTTCGATCTTGCAACCCTTGTGCAGAACGCAGTGGCGGAGGGACTGATTAGGGAAAGCCACTAGTCGATCATGTCGACGAACTCGCGGAGGAATAGCCTGTAAGATTTTCTCCTTTCATACGACTTATTTAGTGAGATGCTTGTTCCAGATGTGGGCTATGGCCGATTAGCATTTGGGCGAGTTACCACGCGGTAGCTGTCTTGGCAGTTAACCATGGATATTCTGAGGAGAACTATTATGTCTGAGCAAAAAGTCCCTGATCTTGTCATCATCCTCATTACCGGCCCCGAGAACCCAAAACGACTCCCCTCGGCGTTCTTTCTAGCGGCCACGGCGGCAGCCAATGAGCAAAATGTCATCATGTACTTCACCGGACCAGCAACCGAACTGCTCGCCAAAGGCAAGGCTGAAACCATCTTTCCCATGGCCGGCGGCAAAAGCGTGGCCGATTTCATGAAATTGGCGGAGGACAATGGCGTACGGATCATCGGCTGCCTGCAGTCCTTGGAGCTCAACGGTATGACCAAGGAAGACCTAGGCAAACAGATACCCCTGCTGAACCCAAGTAATGCCCTGCCTACTTTGGGTGCCGCCGGTCGGGTCCTCACCTGGTAGATTCCAAGGCCAATTTCCAGGACGAGGATCGCAAATGAATGCATGCTCCCCAGGGAAGGATCGGTAGACGGTGGTACTGGCCCCATGCTGGCCGTACGACCTCGGGGCACTGACCCACACGGCAATCGCATAAGAACGGATAGACGTGATGGCAAGCACTGTGGAGACAAAGACAGTGAAGACACCGACAGCGGAATTGGCGGAGAGCTCCTCCCCTGAGTCTTGGGTGGAACGATACGGAGACGCCCTGTTTCGTCACGCATTGTTTCGTTTGAATGGCAACAAAGCATTGGCCGAGGATCTTGTCCAGGAAACCTTGCTAGCGGCTTGGGTCGGTCGCAAGGAATACGCAGGCGCTGCACGAGAGCAGACTTGGATGTTCGGAATTCTGGAACACAAGATCCTGGATCATTTCCGCCAGCAGAAACGGCATCCTCAAGTCTACCTTGAAGACCGGGATGGCGGAGAAGATGAAATGGAGCAGCTGCTGTTCCAGGCCGATGGGCGATGGGCCTTGCGACCTGGGAATTGGGGAAGGAACCCGGAATACCTGGCAGAAGATCAAGATCTTTTGCAGGCAATACAGCGATGCTTCGAGGGCTTGCCAAAAGCACAGCAAATGGCCTTTATGCATCGAGAGTGGTATGGGGAGGATACCGCCTGCTGTGCAAGGCTTCTCGAGGTAAGCATCGGTCATCTGGCCGTTCTTCTGCATCGAGCACGGCTACGCATTGCCCGATGCCTGGAGGCATATTTTCCCCAAGGAGAGGTTCGTTCGTGAAGAGACGGCATTTCATGATGACCTGCAAGGAGGCTGCCCAGAGCATATCGCGAACCCAGGACTTGCGATTGCCATTGAGTGAACGCATTGGATTACGTATGCACTTATTGTTCTGCGCTTCCTGCCGCCAGTATGATCGGCAGGTTCGCTGGCTGCATCACATTTTTTCGACCGTGGCAGCACCTTGGCGCGAGGCACGTCTGGGGGATGAGTTCAAATCACGCCTTTGCCAACAGATGCGACGGTATGAAGCAAAGGCAGGCCCCGGCGAAGCCAATCCGGAAGGAAAGCGCGATGCGACGGATTCAAAGTCGACTGATCAGTGAGCGAAAAAGGAGTGACCAATGAGCAAATTAGCAGTAGTTCTATTGTCAGACATGAATGAACCGGTAAAAGTAGAGATGGCTATGCGCTTTGCTTTGGTAGCACAACAAGAAAGGCTGCTCGATGATCTGCGTTTTTATTTTTTTGGACCAGGGGTGCGGGTCCCAGGGCAGATTTTGGAAAGTGGTAGTGAACTCGAAAAGGTATTGCAACAGCTTTTGGATAGCGGCATGACGACCGTAGCCTGCGTCTACAATGCACGACAAATGGGGGAGGCGGAACACCTGCAGAAGGCAGAAATCGAGGCACGGGCCATCGGACCGGAACTGACGCGGCTGGTGGCAGATGGTTATCAAGTAATGACGTTTTAGAGGAACAAAAATGGCAAAAACATCCACTCGAGGCGTGTTGGCAGTTCTATTAATCACATCTGCTTTCCTTTTTTCTGCCATTCACGACCTGGCCAACGCAGCAGATCGCTCTCTGACGGCAGCACAGGCCGAAAAAACGTTATGGGATCAAGTGCTGCCTGAGCGCCTGACCTACATTCAAGATGGCCATGGCGGCCCAATCATCTATGACTTTCAGGACCCCAATTGCCCCTATTGTCACATGTTATACGAAAACGAGGTGCCACTGATTCGGGCAGGGAAACTCACGGTTCGATATGTTCCAGTAGCTATCCTGACCCCGCAAAGTCCTGGAGAAGCCGCGGCATGGTTGTTGTCTCCTCATCCTCTGGCGACACTGCAGCATTTCGAGACCTTGGTCGGTCCCGTCTTGCGTACGGGCGACTATGATCAGCTCCCCCATCAAGCGTTAACCCCCAAAATAAGTAAAGAATTGCAGGTCAATAAAGCGATGTTCTTCCGCTTGGGCTTTGATGGCACTCCGGCCCTCTTGTTCCGGGACAAAGATGGTGAGCTCGGTCGTGTTCCTGGCCTCATCTCCACCAAGCAGTTACGCAAATTGCTCCCGGAACTGGAGCAATAGTCAATTCTGATGTATGAGCGATTGCTAACCTGATTCAGGTGACCTCCTGTTGGAGATCCGACTGGGTTTCGTTGGCCGATATCCCGTCGACAAACCTCACTCTGGTAAAGAGATCTCTGAGCCTATGTAGGTCGTGGATGCCTTTCCAACGTTTTTCCGCTTGCTGGATGAATTTGAAGATCAGTCCCAAGAAACGGCTGCGCTCGCGAACGATCGCAAAGGTTGACTCGATGGGGTGGCGCGAGTCGCGATGTCCGTTAGATAGAATAGGCGGCTTCGAGATCGAGAGAAATTGGCAGGCTGACATGCAAAGCACATCGGCCATTACCCAGAATGTACGCAGCATGGCCTGTCCTCCAGTTTGACTTTTTGGCTAACGAATCTATTTCCACGAGCAAGGATTGCATGGCAAGCCCCAATGCTCCGCGTTGACCGTATTGAAGGCCTTTTGACTCATAATGCGCGCGGGCACGATCAGCGTCATCTTGTCCAAGATCTACCAAATAATCTATCAGGAGGTTCCGAAACACTTCTTTATCGAAAATAGACAGGAGATATTTTATAATGGCCCGATCCTCTACCAAACCTGCCGGCAACTGATCTCGTAGTTTTTCAGGGAGGAAATTATACATCGTTTCCCCGATTACACGGCCGTGAATGAGATCTTCGTCCACCATCTGGGCCAAGTCTGGTAACGGGTCTGCTCCAGTACGCAAGGCCAACTGATGTAAGGCGCTAGCTTCAGCACGCTGGCCACTTGGAGAAAGTCCACATAGGTTATGATCAAGGACGTCATGAATCAATACGGAGGTAGGAATGCACAAACCAGCGTCACTGGTAGAAGCGATAATCTCCGGATCGTCGAGTGCCACGTCGAGCTTCCACCCGCGGGCACCATAACCATCTATCCACTCCGCGCAATAGCTGATGGGAACGATAGCTTTGGGCTCAAACATTTTATGGCACCTGATCCCAAACGACACGCATCACTTCGCAGACCGTCAACTTCGTAGATAAGGAGCAACTATCGCAATGCTTCCTAGTCGGCAGTGTAGTACAACCATAGCAGCCCACAAGCCTCTGCCGTGCTGATTGAATATCCAGAAGTGCTGAATTAAGTCGTTGCACTTGCTTTTTCATTTCTGCTTCTAAAACTACCAATATCTCATCGACACGATGTGCGGCTTCGTCTCCCGATTCGCTATCAGCCCGGATGCTTGCGAGCTGAGCTAATGTTTCTATCGACGTCCCAGATCGAATCAGGTCGGAGATGGCTTGGAAACGCGCTAAATCTTCTTGATCGTAATGCCGAGTACCACTCTCTGATCGCTTTGGCCGGATCAATCCTCTGCTCTCGTATAAGCGAATCGTCGAAACTGAAACTCCTATACGTTGCGCTATCTCACCGATTTTCATTGCTCAAAGTCCCACTACCTGCACTTGGGTCCCGAGGATGCGAGCGAACTCTTGGACAGATGCGATAGAGAATTGTTCAGGGTCATAACTCACAAAAAAAAGATGAGGTCTGTGGCTCTGTAAACGAGCTTTGACAACACCGGGTGTGCAGCAGACAAGGCGATTTTCTAGAAATTGCCTCGCCGATACCTCATTGACATGAATTAGAGTATCAATCACCGTGCTCATGACTGGTTCTCCAATGATTTTATTTACCTTTTAGCAAATCTACACCATACTATAGATAGCGTCAAGGGGCGACACGCTGGTTTTCTGCTCGAGTCTGGTTCCCGAGCTTCTGCTGCAAGCGCAGCAACAGCGCATTGGGCCCCTCGGAGCCTTCATATTGGGCGACCAGTCGCCCCTGTGAATTCACTAAGAAGGCGGGAGGAGCGAACAGCTGAAAGTGATGCTGGAAATTCTCTAAGGCCGCATCATTGGCGGCCAGATCTACTCGGATCAGGGAAAGGTACCGTAAGGCATGTTCTACCCCAGGGAGTCGGCAAAGTCGGCTGATGCGTGATTATCACTGAACCGGTATGTGCGCGATTCAGCCTTTTGAGGAGGTTCTTTACCGGAAATCCATGCTGATTGCCTGGTTATTTACGGCGTTTGGACAACGCAGACGCGTGTATGCCTCCGACCGCTCTGCCGGATGTATGCGGTACCCCTCCTGGAGAAGATCAGAACCCGAGAAGCTGTGGGGCTTGCCAGCTTTTGGCCCACTGCGATCAGACATTGCGTTCCCTTATGTGACCAGAGCGATCCAGTTCTTGGGGGAGATCAGTTTCGCTATTTCGATGTTATAAATTTCGTGTCCCTGCCGAATCTGGTAGTTGGGATGCACCCATGCGCCAGCTGCATAGTAGCGTGCCTCCTGCAGGAAACGCTCGCGGTCGATGCCACCCAGCAGCCACATTCGACGCTTAGCGATTTCGTAGGTCATGAAGAAGAACTGGTCGATGGGTTCCTCTGCATGGCGGGCCGTGATCTGAGCGGTGTAGTCTTCGCGGGGCGGCACTTTCCGCTTCACCGTTTTGACCCCGATTCGACTGTTCATGGACGTCACGAAGTCAGGCTGACCAGCTGCATCGTCAAGCACCCACTCAAAACCTTGGATACCTTCGTGCTTGAACCACGAGTTGAAAACCATCTCGCCCAGGTCGCCGACCCATTGCGTATTCTGTTGATCATGGGCGGTGATTCTGCTGATCGTGGGCACCCCCAATCAGCGAACTTTCTGGTCACGTAAATTCTAGGCATAGGTGCCCACGATCGGTCAAATCA
>Ga0078972_1002373_pt1 | contig 62699 bp, 38 predicted proteins | sample YelNatPaOPGAMG01_FD_67568 | JGI IMG/M metagenome (GOLD analysis project Ga0078972, IMG submission 67568) | Hot spring thermophilic microbial communities from Obsidian Pool, Yellowstone National Park, USA - OP-RAMG-01 (SPADES assembly) (version 2) | ecosystem: Environmental > Aquatic > Thermal... | reverse complement strand
AGGGGTGGCGAAGCCGGGGTGAAGGCAATCCGCACGCCGGTGGCGAGGGCAACTGCTCCACTGACTTCCTCTCACCCCGCGGCCCCTCTCCCACCCGCGAAGCTTGGGGAGAGGGGGAGCCTGTCGCGCCTCAGGGGCCCGCATGAAGACGAGGCGTGAGCGGGCCACCAGGAATGAGGAGCACCCACTAGGCCTGCTCGCCCGCCGGAACGCGTTGGCCCTGGCCCTGCCGTTTCTCGCACTGCAGGGGCCGCAACGTTTGGCGCCGAAGAAGCCCCTGTACCAACAGCGCCGTTCCACTTGGAGGTCGGCTGCGGATAATGGCTCCCCACCTCCGGCTCGCTTGCCTAATCTCCATCCTCACTCTTGCCGCGGCGGCGCCCATGCCTGTGCCGTCCTCAGCCCGGTGGGCCGGCGTGCCCCGCGGTGAGGGCGACCGCGCGGACGGCCCAGCCTCGCCGTGGCGCGCTGTCGGCAGGGCGGTAAGCGCGGCAACCAGAACCCGTTGGGTGAACTGCGTTGCCTTTTCGTCGGACGGCCAAACGGTGGCCAGCGGTACGCGAGACGGCATGATCAGGCTTTGGCGGGTTAGGGATGGCGAGCAGCTTCGGGAGCTCCGTGCCCACGACCCATGGGTGCACGTGCTTGCCATGGGGGATGATGGTTGCCTGATCTCCGGCGGTGCGGATGGATGCGTCAGGCTGTGGCGGCCCCGAGGAGCGCACACTCCGGTCGTCCGCAAGATGCCCGGATCTCCGGTTGCACTGTGCCCAAGCGCCGGGCTCGTGGCGTGCAGCGGCTGCCGCGGCGACGAGGTGTCCGTGGTGCTGTGTCGCCTCGCCGATGGCCGCCCGATGCAGACGCTCCGTAGCCCGGCCAACTGGGCCGCCCGCCTTTTTGCAGGCGTAACAGGGCAGCCACAGTGGGTGTCGCCGGTGGCGTTCTCCGCCGACGGGTCGCTGGTGGCGTTTGCGCGCACCGACCAGGTGATAGAGCTATGGCGGATGGGGAGCAGGCGGCCCGTGCGGAGGATCGGCAGGCCGAGCCATGGGGATGCCGCTTCGGCGTCCGGGGTTCAGGGCGAGTCCTCGCTCTGGTCCAGCCTTGTGCGCGCGCTGGCAAACGGTGCCGAACGGCTTCTCCAGCCCTTCTCGGACGGTGGGCGGTGGATCTCGGCGCTGACGTTCTCCCCGGATGGGCGTGTGCTGGCCGCTGGGCTGTGGGACGGGCGCGTGAAGCTGTATCGCACGTCGGATGGTCGGCTGCTGCGCGTGTTGAGGGGCCACACCAGCCGGGTGTGCGCCATTGCCTTCTCGGCGGACGGGGCGCTCATAGCAACTGCCGGGTGGGATAGGTCCATCAAGCTGTGGCGCCGCTCCGGTGGGAGGCCGGTTCTCACGCTTCCCGGCCACCAGTGGTGGGTAACCTGCCTGGCGTTCTCGCCGGATGGCAGCACGCTTCTGTCCGGTGGTTGGGACGGGGCGGTGCGACTCTGGGGAGTTGCCGACGGCGCCCTGCGATGGGAGTACGGCGACGCCGGCTCTGCGGGCTGACGGTCCATTTGGCGCCTGCCGCACACGCCAGAGGCCTTTCGGAAGCCGGCGGCGGAACTCCGGCCCTCACCGGGCCGTCTAATCATTGAGTGCGTGAGCTGACAACAACACGGCATGTTGGGTCGGTCTCGTTTAGGCCACCGGTTAGCGCACACAACTTGCACGTAACTATACGCCGAGTTCCCGGAAGGGAAGCGGGGGAACCAAGCTCCGGGGCGAATTGCCGCGTGGCTGAGCACAGCCACGTGGGATAGGGCCATCTTGCCGGCCCGAGCCCGTCAGCTAACCTCGTAGGCGCGGATGGCAAGGCTCCACTTCGCGGGCAATTGCCCGTTCGCCTCCGTTCGCGTCCCCCAACCTCCCTTCCCTCACATAGGCACAGAGCAGATGCATCTGCTCGCCCAGAAGAGGGACGAAATGGCCATATCTGCCGCATTGGGTTTCGAACACGCAGCAGGCCCCACTATGGTGCTCGAGCTGCGTGACGTGGTTGGCTTGGCAGACTTGGGCGCCCTCAGGAGAGCACTCAAGCGTGTTCTGCGGAGCGGCTGCACGCTGGTCATCGTGGAGCTGGCCCAGGTGCGCGATCTCGACGCTGCCTGCCTCAGCAGCTTGGTCTCCTTAGCCAGGCGATTGCGGCACCAGGGCGGGTCCGTTCTGCTTCGCCGCTGCCCGCCCGAGTTGCTGTCGGAGCTCAGGCTCCGCGGCTGGGACAAGTGCTTCGATGTGACGAGTTGCTTCGACGACTCGCGCCCGTTGGCATGCTCGGAGGCGGTTTCATGATCAGGGGCCTTATCGCCGCGCTGCTTGTGACGGTGGCCTCGTCGGCTTCCGCGACCACAAGCGTAAGCTACACCGAGCCGGTGGCTGCGGGCGTGCGGCTAAAGGTAGTGACCGTGGACGTGCGGGATCCCAGAGTGCGCATTGGGGTTGTTCTTGCGCACAACCGGATCGGGGCGTCGGAGCGGTTCGCCTCCATGGTGGCGAGGTCTGGCACGCTGGCCGCCATCACAGGTACCTTCTTCTCAACCAGGTCGTATCTCCCCACCGGCGACATCGTGGTTGGCGGCAAGCAGGTGTGGAACGGGCGCGTGGGCACGGCGGTGACGGTGAGTGCAGACAACGACGTTCGATTCGTGGACGTCAGGCGCAACGCTCAGAAGGACTGGTCGGCCTACCAAACGGTGATCCGCGGCGGGCCCAGGTTGGTGCGCAACGGCCGCGTTTGGGTGTGTCCCAAGGCGGAGGGATTCCGAGATCCAAGCCTTTTCAAGCCGCGCCCGCGAACTGCCGTCGCCATCAAGAAGGACGGCCGCCTGCTGTTGGTGGTTGCTTCGCGGCCCGTAACGCTCAGCAAGCTGGCCAAGGCGCTGGTGGCTTTGGGCGCCAGAGACGCGATCGCGATGGACGGAGGCAGCTCAACGGGCCTGTATTATAGAGGTAGCTTCATAGCACTGCCGGCCAGGAAGCTCACGAACATGCTGGCGGTGCGGTTGGCGGCGCCGGCAGAGGTGGGCTCCACGAGAGTGGCATCTGCAGCTCCAATCGAGCGAAAGGGGTGAAGCGCGGGGACGAGAGGCCAAACGGCGGCGAGTGGGCCACGCTGTTGCGCCTCCCAATTGGTGGGTGTATAATCGGCATCGGAAGACACATCTCGGGGTGCCGTATGAGTGAGCGAATGCCACCTGTACGGGAATGCCAGGTGGGCGTGTCTCTCGCACTGAGAGCGGATGCATCCGGCGGCCTGCAGAGGGTGCCGTACTTCCTGGTCCTCTTCGCAAAGCCGGAGGACGCGCACGAAGCCCAGCGGGCGGTGGAGAACCGCCCGGTGATACTGGCCATCTACAGGGATGCCACTGGCTTCAGGTACGTGGTTGAGCGAGACGTGCCAGCACGCGGCATCAGGTTGGCCATCAGCGGCTTGCCGGAGCAGATGTGGGAGTGCCACCTGGATGTGGCCACCCACAACCACGTCCTGGATGCATTGTGCACATCCGGCCGATGGATGCTTGCCATCGGCACCGGCACTCGAGATGCGCAGGCCGTCGTTGATAGCAGGCGCTTCGCCCTCCGATTCGACGAATAGCCCCACCAGCAGCAATACACCACGCAGCCTCGGACCGCGTTTGGCCGCGTCCCGCTTCGCGCCAACTCAACATAACGCCCGTAGCCAGCTTCGGTCTCTGGCACCCCCGCTCTCGGAGCGCCGCTGAGAAGGTTGACGGTTTGCGCCCATGCGCCAGTTAGCTAGCTTGCACACCGGTAAGCGCTGAAGTATACTGAAGCTAGCTGTTGGCTCCTGCTTGCGCGGCACCGGGGGACTGCCAGCGCCACAGGCTATTATCAGTATCGGTGCTCATTATGATAGAAGCTTCCGGAGTGTCGGTTACGTACGCCGCCGGGGTGCAAGCCTTGGTGGACGTGAACCTCCGCATCAGCCATGGAGAGTTCGTCTTCCTGGTGGGCCCCACCGGCAGCGGGAAATCCACCTTCCTCAAGCTGCTGTACCGAGAGGAGCTGCCTACCTCCGGCCGCGTGATTGTGGATTCCGTGGACGTGGCCGCGCTGCGCAGGAAAGACGTCCCCGCCCTCCGTAGGCGCATCGGCGTTGTGTTTCAAGACTTCCGCCTGCTGCCAGACAGAACCGCCTACGAGAACGTGGCGTTCGCCCTCCACGTTACTGGCACCCCAAAGCGCCAGGTCCGCGCCCGCACCATGGATGTGATGGAGCGAGTGGGCATCGCCAGCAAAGCCAGGTTCTATCCCCACCAGCTCTCAGGAGGCGAACAGCAGCGCGTCAGCATTGCACGCGCGCTTGTGCACGCCCCAAAGCTTCTGCTTGCAGACGAGCCCACCGGCAACCTCGACCCAGACACATCTTGGGACATCATGCGGCTTCTGGACGAGATCAACGCTGGCGGTACCACCGTGCTGGTTGCCACCCACGACAAGGCGGTTGTGGACCAGATGCTGCGCCGCGTGATATGCCTGCTAGATGGCCGCGTGGTCTCCGACGTTAGGCAGGGACGATATGCTTCAGAGCCTCAACCGGCTTGACTTCATATTACTAGAGACGCTGCGTAGCCTCCGACGCCACGGCCTTATGACGCTGGCGTCCGTAACCACCGCAGCCGCCGCCCTCACCATGCTGGGCTTCGTTGTGGTAGGCGCCATGCTGCTGGACCAAATGAGCGCGCGCGTCCTCAGCAAGTTCGAGACGGCAGCCTACACCGCCAGCAGCATTACACCGGAGCAGCTGGCCCAGCTCGGCCGCCAGATAGCCGCCCTCCCAAACGTGGCATCCGTCCAGGTGATCACGCGGGAACAAGCATGGGAACAACAGCGTCGTACGCTAGGATACATCCCGTACCTTGACAAGATGAAAAACCCCCTTACCGATGAGGTGTGGGTGAAGGTGAGGGACCCAAAGCAGACGGCGCAGGTTGCCGCCCTCCTCAGGCGAATGCCCGGAGTGGAGAGCGTGGCCCAACCTTCCGAGACGCTTACGAGGGCGCTGGCCGCGGCTTGGGTGCTGCGCGCGGTGGGAGTAGCGGCGTGCGTTGTGCTGCTCTTGGCAACGGCGCTCATAACGTCCAATGCCATCAGGCTGGCCGTTTTCGCCCGCAGGAGAGAGATCCGCATCATGCAGCTTGTGGGCGCCACGGACAGCTTCGTCCGAATGCCGTTCCTTTTGGAGGGATCGGCCCATGGGCTGCTGGGAGCCATCCTCGCGTACCTGCTGCTTAGCACAAGCCTAACCCACGGCGTGGCCTTTGTACAGCACACGGTGCCGTTTCTGCCGGTATCGCTGGCGGGCACGCCGCTGGGCTTGGTGTACGTTGGCCTGGCAGGGGCAGGGGGAGGTATCGGAGCCGTTGCCAGCGCCGTGTCTGTGGGCAGGTTCCTGCGGGCCTAGCATGCCATCGAAGCGCGGTGGCAAACACCACGTTCCACACGGCTCCAACCTTGGCGTACACTGAATTACGGAGGGGATCAATGCACCTGACACAGCTAGAGGTGCGCGCGTGGTAGGGCAGGGCCGCACGCGCAGCCTCGTGGCCGTGGGGCTGGTTGTCGGCCTTCTGTGCCCCATATCGGCGCAGGGGGCGTCTCGGAAAGTGATACGGCTGCGGCTTGCGGGTCGCCTGGCGGCCATCGCCCGTAAGCTAACCCATGTGCGCCACGAGCTCAGGCAAACGAAACAGCAGCAGAGGAGTGCCTGGCAGGACCTGCGTACCATCCAAGATCGCATCGATGCCCTGCACGGGGATGCCAGCCGCATACAGGCGCGCCTCGCCAAGACCTCCGCAGAGCTGGCGGCCACCCGCAGGCGTTTGCGCGCCGCCCAAATCCGCCTGGATCGCAACACGGCCATCCTCTCCGCCAGGCTTAGGGCCGCGCAGCGCAACCCCGATCCGGGCTTCGTTAGCGTGCTGCTCGGCGCTGGCGATATGCGAGACCTCATCTCCCGCAAACGCGTTGTGCAGAAGATCGTCGAGGCCGACGTCAGCCTCCTGCAGGAGATCGAGCGCGACAGGGCCGAGGTGGAGCGGCAACAGGCCATCTTGGAGGACCGACAGCGCCGCCAGAGCGAGCTCCTCCACGAGCTGCACGACAGGGAGCTGCAGGCCAAGCTGGCGGAGCAGCGCCAGAAAGACGTGATCGACCGGATTGAGCAGGACCGCCAGCAGCTGGAGGCGATGCTCGAGCAGCAAGAACGCGACTCAGAGCAAGTGCGGGCTATGCTCCAGGAGCTCTCCGAAAGCCCAGAAGGGCGCGCAAGGGCCGCGCACCCGTGGTCCGGCTTGTATTTCCTCCCCGTACGAGGGCGGCTAACATCTCGCTTTGGCTACCGGGTGCATCCAATTCTGCATGTCGCCAAGCTGCACACAGGTGTGGACATCGCGTGCCCCAGCGGAACGCCGATTCACGCGTCGGCCGGGGGCGTGGTGGTGCATGCAGGATGGCTGGGCGGTTACGGCAAAGCTGTTATAATAGACCATGGTGGCGGGGTGTCTACCTTATATGGACACTGCTCGGAGCTTTTGGTTAGCACTGGGCAATCCGTCACACAAGGACAAGTGATAGCCAGGGTGGGCAGCACGGGCTTCAGCACCGGCCCGCATCTGCATTTCGAGAAACGCCTGAACGGGGTGCCCGTGAATCCCATACCCTAATGCAGCGTCGCAAGTTCGATCTTGCGGGCGGCTTTTGGGCTATGGGAGCTTCTGGAGCAGTGCCCTTCGGCCTGGCGAACCAGCGGGACCGACCCCGGTGCCCGCGAGCTTACACTGAAAGCTAAAGCAGTGCGCGGTTCCGCTGCCAGGATCAAGACGCCCTGCCAACACGCGCGGTCCGCGGGCGTGGAGCGTTTGGTGCGGACTGTGACGGCTTAGAGGGAACGGAATGGTGGTTATGGCTAGACGCGCGGCACCCCCGCTTCTCCTGGTTGCCATGCTCAGCTTCTTCGCCGGGAGGGCGGTGCGCTACCATCTGGGCGGTTCCGAAACGCCGGTGGCTGCCATTACGGGCGGGTACAACCTGCACCCGGTGGACGTGTTCAAGGCGGTGCTAGACGCGCTGAACAGAGACTATGTTGACAAGATAACCGATCAGAAGAAGCTGACCTACGGCGCCGTCGATAACATGGTCGGCTCCCTGAACGATCCATATAGCCGCTTTCTAACGCCGCAGCAGCGGAAGTTCCTAGACGAGGCGGAGGCCGGTCGCTTCCATGGCCTCGGCGCCGTCCTCCTGCTGAAGCCGGCCGTCCACAACGGCATGAAGCATTTTCGCTTGGTGGTGGTGGCCACCGTTCCGGGCGGACCAGCTAGGGCTGCCGGCATCAAGCCCGGCGACATCATCACCCGGATCGACGACGGCTACTTCCTCCAGCTTCCCACAGAGAGCGACCAAGACCTGCCGGACCGCGACTCCCTACAGGGGCTTATCCCGCTGCCTGGCAGGGGAGATGCCGTCCCTCGCCTCATCGAGTACAAAGAGGCTATGCAGATCCTCAGCCGAGACGGTGCCAAGGTGAAGCTCACACTCCTCAGGGCTGGGTCGCCAAAGCCTGTGGAGACGGAGGTTACCCTTGGCCCAGTCACCGTGCAGCCCGTGGAGTCCCGCATGCTCTCCGACACCATCGGCTACGTTCACGTCAACGGCCTCATGAAGGGCTGCGGAGAGGAGCTGCACAAGGCGTTGGTTGGCCTTAGAGATAAGGGCGCCCGCTCCCTGGTGATCGACCTCAGGGATAGCATCGGCGGCTCGCTTGACGAGATGGTGGCTTCCGCCGGCCAGTTCACGCGCGGCACGCTGGGCTACGTTCAGAGGCGGGGCGCCAGACGCCAGGCGTTGGTGGCCTCCGGCGAGCCCGTGTTCACCGGCCGCGTGGTGGTTCTGATGAACGGCGCCACCGTTGGTGCCTCGGAGCTCTTGGCATCGGCCCTGGAGAGCCGCCTCCTCGCCCGGTCGGTGGGGGATACCACCTTCGGCGATGGGCGGGACCAGACGGTGTTCCCGTTGGCGGACGGCTCGGCCATCGAGCTTACCACGGGCAAGCTCCTTACCGCCTCCGGCAAGGAGTTCAACGGCACGGGGCTCGCCCCAGATGTGCGGGTTACCGCCCCAGATCAGCAGCTGGCCAAGGCCGTAGCCATGCTCAACTCTCCCGCCTGAACGATGGGTTGGCCTTTGGCGTTTGAGCAACGCCGAAGGCATGAGGATAGAAGCCTTGCTGAAGTCGGTCTCTCGTTACGCCATCCCGGTGGTCGGTGCCTTGTTGGCGCTGCTCTCCTTCACCGCCGGCCTCAACACGCGGCAGGCCCAGCGGTCCGACAGGGTGCTTTTGGCCGCCATCGCCCCCCTGCCCGATAACGTCTCCAGTCGCACCATCTCCGATCCGGACGACCCTACCGCCAGCCTCCCGCCGGTGGAGACCTACCACCGCGTGCTCACAACCATCCAAGATTCGTATTACGGCCCGTCCGGCTTGGGCACCGGCATGGATGACACCAAGCTGACCTACTGCGCCATCAGAGGCATGCTGGCCAGCCTGGGCGACAAGTACACCCGCTTCCTCGAGCCGGACGAGTATCGCCGCATGCAGGAGGAGAACCAGGGCGAGTTCGGCGGCATAGGCGCCCGGCTGGAGAAGGCGAAGAACAAGGTCTTCGTCAAAGAGGTGCTTAAGGGCACTCCCGCCGCCCATGCAGGCTTGGTTGCCGGAGACGTGATCCAGGCCGTGGACGGCGTGCCCCTGAGCGGCATGAGCATCTACAAAGCCGTTGACCTCATACGGGGCGAGACGGGCACCCGCGTTAAGCTGACCATCCTTCGCAGAGGCCAGCAAAAGCCGTTCGTCGTCTCCATACGCCGCGCGCTCATCGAGCCAGACATCGTGCAGGCCGAGATGTTGCCCGGCGGCATCGCCCACATCCGCCTAACCACCTTCAACCAGCGCGCCGACACCGAGCTTGACCACGCCCTCACCAACATGGAGCGCAAGAAGATGCAGGCCCTCATCCTGGACCTGCGCGATAACCCGGGCGGCCTCCTCTCCGAGGCCGTGGCCGTGGCCAGCCGCTTTGTGAAGGGAGGCCCCGTGGTCATCATCCAGGAGCGCGGAGGCGCCCGCAAAGAGTATGCGGTCCAGCCAAGCAAACATAACCACAAGCCGGTGCCCCTGGTTGTGCTTGTGAACAAGTGGAGCGCCAGCGCCTCCGAGATCGTGGCTGGCGCGATCAAGGACACCGGCGCCGGCCTCATCGTGGGCACCGAAACCTGGGGCAAGGGCCTGGTCCAAACCATCACCCCCATCCCCACCGATGGCTCTGCCGTGCTGATCACCACTCACCGGTACTACACGCCGAACGGCACGGACATCAACCACAGGGGCATCCAGCCAGACGTGCGGGTTGAGCTGACCGATAAGGACCTGGAGACCCAAAACGATCGCCAGCTTAGGGAGGCGGTTGCCATCCTGAGTGGCCGCAAGTTCGGCACGCCCGCAGTCCAGGCGAAGGCGGCACCCAAGTAGGCGCGGCCGGTTGACGCAGCTCAGGTAATGCAGCAGGCGGTTTCCTCCGATCATTGTAGTTAGCCCGGCCCTGCGGGCCGATCCCCTATGGAAGGAGCCCCTTACTTGAGGTTGCGCCCCGCGTTTGCCTTTGTCTTCGTCTTGTCGCTCACGTTAGCCGGTTGCACCAGCCCGCCATCGCCCAAGCCACACCCTCCGGAGCCCGTACAGCGGTCCCTTCGCCCGTCGTCGCACAGAGCCCGGCACCGACCGGCTCCGCGCGTCGCCTCCGAGTACGTGAAGGCGGAGGAGCTACCTGCCCCGGAGGAGAACGAGGCAACGGAGCATCAGCAGCCACATTCTGGGGTTCAGCCGGCCAAGGCCAGCAACAACGAGCCCGCCACAACGAACCTGCCGGGGCAGATAGTGGGTCCGCCGCTGGAGCCGGAGGAGGGAGAGGGGCTGAAGCGCCCTGGGCCCACGATCCCGTCTCCGCAAGAGGGCCCCGCCAGCGGCGGCCGCCTGGCCATCATCATTGACGACGTTGGCGCCAACACGAACAGGCTGGCGGAGTTCCTGCGCATCCCCGCCCAGCTCACCTTCGCGATCATCCCGGGCACCCGCTACGATACGCAGTGCCTGGAGATGGTACGCGCTCACGGTCGGTTGGCGATCATGCACCTGCCGATGGAGCCGCTGGATATCCACAAGATGGGGCCCGGCGCGCTCACCACGCAGATGGGCGACGGCGAGATCAAGAAGCGCGTTGAGCAGTACCTGGCGATGCTCCCCGGCGTGCCTGGTATGAACAACCACATGGGCTCCCGCGCCACCCAAGACGAGCGCGTGATGCGAGACGTGCTGAGCGTGGCGGCGGCCCACAACCTGTTTTTCGTCGATAGCCGCACCGCGCCGGAGACCGTGGTGGCCCGCGTTGCCGATGAGCTGGGCGTGCGCCACGCAGCAAGGTCCGGCGCCTTCTTGGACGGCGGTGGCCCCTCCGACGCGTACGAGGAGCTGCTGAGAATGGGCCGCCTTGCCAGATCGCATGGGGAGGCCATCGCCATAGGGCACGTTAGGCCGGGGACGGCGGACGCCATAAGGAGGGCGTTGCCGGAGCTTGAGGCCCAGGGCGTGCGCGTGGTGCCGGTGTCCGAGCTGGTGCACTAGCCGCCCCTCATCCGCGCGCCCGGGCCTAGGTGTGGGGGTGTCCCATGGAAAGCAAGCAGAACGACGGGTCTGCCGACCCGCTGGAAAGGGCGTACCGCAGGTTCTGGGTGGAGCGGGCGCTGTACGCCGTCATCATACTGCTGTTGGTGCTGAGCCACTTCGTCAGCGTCGAAGAGGTGCCGGACACGTCCTCTCGCGGCCCCGCAGCCACGGGCGAGGGCGCGCGCAACAGCGTTGCCGCGTACGCCGTGGTGGCCGAAGGCCGGACGCTGGTTGCCCTCCCAACGGAGGCGGCCGCCAGAAGCGCTCTGGACACGCTGAAGGCCAGCTACGCGTCCAACATGCCGGGCCTGCTTGAGGAGCCCACCACTAAGGAGTCTGTTGCCGTGCAGAGGCGGATGGTCCCTGCTGCCCTGGTGGCCAGAACCCCCGCCGATGCCGCCGCGATCCTGTCGGGCTCCCAGGGCGGGGCGGGCCTGCACAAGGTGGCGGAGGGCGAGAACGGCTGGGGCATAGCCAAACAGGCCGGCATTACCGTGGAGGAGCTTGCCGCGCTGAATCCGGGGCACAACCTAGACCGCCTGCAGGTTGGCGAGGTGCTTCGCACCCGGAAGGACGCCGTGCTGCTGACGGTGGTAACGAAAGAGAAGAGAAAGCGCCAGGTGGTGGTGCCAGCGCCGGTGCAGACGCGGCCCAGCCCCCGCATGTACAAAGGCAAGCAACTGGTGCTGCAGCCAGGACGGCCCGGCCTCAAAGAGGTGACCTACGTCCGCGTGTGCGAGAACGGCATACCCGTGCGCACGGAGCAGGAACAGACGGTTCTGCTGAGGCGGCCGCGTGCGCGCGTCGTGGTGATCGGCACACTGCCTCGCCCCCGCCGTTCCGCCAGCAGGTGACGATATGCGCATAGACGACCTGGATACGCCGTGCCTGGTGATCGACGAAGCGCTGGCCCTCGCCAACATCGCCGCCATGGCCCGCGCCTGCGCCGACGCCGGTGTGGCCCTCCGCCCCCACGCCAAGACGCACAAGTCGCTGCTGTTCTCGCAGGCGCAGCTGGATGCGGGCGCGGTTGGCCTTACCTGCGCGAAGGTGTCCGAAGCAGAGCGGGTCGCGCCCGCGGGATCCAGCGTGTTCGTGGCCTACCAGGTGTTGGGAGAGGGGAAGCGGAGAAGGTTGGCCGCTCTGCGAGAGCGCAACGACGTGATCACCGGCGTCGACTCGGCACACGCCATCGCGGAAGCCGCCTTGGTGGGCACCCGCGCGAATCCGTTGCCGGTACGCATCGAGGTGGATACAGGCACCCATCGCACCGGAGTGTCGCCCGCGGAGGTCCCGTCGCTGGCAGTGCAGATCGGCCGTTGCCCAACCTTGAGGCTGGATGGGCTCTACTCCTTCGAGGGGCACGTGTACAACAGCTCATCCGCCGCAGAGCGGGAACGGATCGCCAGAGATGCCGTGGCGCTCTTGGTGGAGGCCAGCCGCGCCATCACATCCGATTGGGAGGCCCTTGCCCGCTCCGTTGGCGCCACTCCTGCCGTGCCGTACTACCTCCGCGCCGCTGGCGCCACGGAACTGCGACCCGGGGCGTACGTGTTCATGGACGCCAACCAGGTCTCCTTGGGCGCCTATTGGGAGCAGTGCGCGGCAACCGTCCTGGCCACGGTGGTTTCCACCCCCACGGAAAGCCGCGCCGTTGTCGACGCGGGAACCAAGACCCTGGCCGCGGACGGGGTGCCGAGGGGCAAGGTTGCGCGCGTGCTTGGCCACAACCTCTGGGTTACGCGCGCCTCCGAGGAGCACGGCATCATTGAGTGCGAGGGCGACCACGGCCTCTCCGTGGGCCAGCGGGTGCGCCTGGTGCCGTGGCACGTGTGCCCAGTGGTGAACCTGGCGGACCGATTCGCCCTGTTGGCCCCGGATGGCGGGGTCCGATGGTGCCCCGTGGATGGACGGGGCTGTTCGGTCTAGCCGCCACAGGGCGCCGCAAACGCAGCGCACCGGAGCGAACGCCTTGCCGAGCGCCCCGGTGCGCGCTGATGCTTATGCAGGCGGCGCCGCTATCACTGCATTCTCACCTGGAACGTAACCGTGCCGCCTGCGCCAGCTGCCACATCCCCAACCGGTATCTGCAGCACAGATCCAACTACCGCCGCGCCGGCCACGGGAGATCCGTTCAGCATTGCGCTGCCCGACAGGTAGCCCGCAAAGGCCGGCAACGTGATCGACAAGATCGTGTTCGCGGCGGTTGACTGGCCGGCGTTCCTGTACGTTACGGTGTAGGTCACCACGTCCCCCCTGGCGGCCGAGGTTCTGTCTCCGCTTATGCTAAGGGTGATGCTGGGAGGTCCAGAGGGCGCCGGCTGGGGGCTTAGGTCCTTCTCCACCCCAAAGAAGTAGAGGAAGGAGCGCTGGAACTTTGCCGGCTCCTTGCCCTGCTGTGTAGTCCAGGAGAGGTACAGCGTGCTGCGCGAACTGGGGTCCACCGAGTCCGAGTCGCCGGCGTAAGCGTTTCGGAACTCCCACCAGAACACCCCGTCTCTGAAGACCTTCTCCGCCTTCTGCAGGTAGCTTATATCCTTGGTCTGCTCGTACGCCCATGCGAGCTCGTCGCAGCAAAGCCACAAGTTCTGAGTATAGCCGCTGCTGGTGCCGCCCTCCGGCCAACCGTAGGCGCCGCGCAGAGGGCGGTACATGGTGCCGTCCATGTCTCCGCCGTAGCCCCCGTAGCCGTCGCGGAAGTAGTTGGCCAAGCGGAGCATATAGGCCTTAAGGTTATCTCGATCGGTACCTGGGGGCAGGTTGCAGTAGAGATCGATCAGCGGCTCGCAGTAGTATGGGTCGGTATGGACGCCGGCAACGCCCCCGTTCTCCGTGTTGTAGGTGTGGCCGTGGCCGGTGCCTGTGGGGTAATCTTTCCTCAGGCCCATCGTTACGCCGTCGGGAGCCGTCACGTGCTCCTGCTGGAGGATCGAGTTGGTGCCGGTTCCGCCAACGGCCGCCCTAACTGCCGTGGCCAGCAGGTTGGCGTCGCCGGTGATTGCGTAGTCCGCCACCATGGACTCAATGCACCAGCCTTGCCAGCGGGTTTCGCGGGCGGTGCTGTTGAGCGATGGCAGGCGGTTGGGGTTTGTAACCCAGTCCGCCTGAGCCTGTGCCAATGCGTTGGCGCACTCGGCGTACATCTCCTCGCCGGTGAGCAGGTAGTAGAGCACTCGGCCCTTGTTCCAGGTGTGGCTGAACTTGCCAGCGGTCAGGCCATCCCAGTTCTTGTCGTGGGCGTCGTACTCCCAGCGCTCCACCCATACGTCCGCGTTCTTCACGTACCACAGCTGGGGCACGCGGGTCCATTTGAAGCAGTGCACCAGGTCGATGTCCGTGTTGTGGATGGCCATCGGCTGGGCTAGGTTCCACCAAGCGACATCGCCGGTGCGGAGGAACTGCACCAACGTGGAGTAGGTCCAGTCGTAGCCGAGGTGGTTATGGTGGTCAAGCCAGGTGGTGTCGCCGTAATCCTCCCAGCCGTACCAGTCCACCTGGCCCCATCCGTTGCTGGCCCTGCGCTCAGCGAGACCGTGGGATGGATCGTCTGGGCTGTAGAGCTGGTAGCGGCCGTCGTCGCCGGAGTACTGGCCGCCGGGGCTTGCGGTTTTGGTGTAATCCCATCTGCCACGGAGGAAGTCCTCGTAGCGGTCGAGCGCCTCGCGGAGGTCGTACCGGACGCGCTGCGGGTCGGAGGTGTTGGCGGAGCTATCGCCGCCGGTTGGCGTCCAGTCGCCCCTGCCCACCAGTCTTCCGTGGCCAGGCAGGGCCCGCGTGGCGTCTATGTACGACGATGAGGGGACCGCAAGCAATGGGGACTGGAAGGCGGCCACGAGCGCGTCCCTGCCTGAGACGTCCGACCCGTGGAACCAGTAAAGCATGTCGTACGTCTTCCAGTAGCACCCCAGGAACCTGTAGCGCTGTCCAGCCACATGGCCGCTGGTGGTCATCATGCCGTCCACGCCGTCGTCGCTGCCGAGGCCCTCTGGAAACAGCCCCACCTGAAGCTGCTTGCCGCTGATGTAGAAGGCCTTTGGATAGTTCTGCCAGAACCAGCGCATGGCAACCGTCAGGCCGTGGGTGGAGTCGGATAGGTCCGCCCAGCCCACAGCGCGCTTGCCTCCGGTGCCAGCCTTGGCGTACCCGGTTCCGCCGTCTTTGTAGCTGGCGTACGCGAAGTTCTGAGACTCGTCGGCCGGCGCCACAAGCGTGTGGGTCTGCTCGAACTTGTACTTCTCGGAGCCGGAGAAGGTGTCGGAGTAGCCCTGGAACGTGGCGGTGCGCGTGTTGCCCAAGCCATCCAGGTTCAGGATGGCGTGCAGCTTGTCGATGAAGAACACATCTGTAGCTTTGTTGCTGCTGTCGTACCAGGGCTGTCCGCTGTTCTCCAGCGTGTAGGTGACACGCACCCAGTCCTTGCCCGAGTACGCGTATATGCGGACGGTGTAGCCAAGGTAATAGGACGACTGGGTGTAAGGGCACACCTTGTAGAAGCCGCGCACGCGAACTACCGTGCGCCAAGGGCCACGCTCCTCCACCACGGCCTGATACGAGCCGGTTGGGTTGACCGTGGAGTTGGTGTCTGGCGTGGATTGCGTGCGGATGAGAACGCCGTTTGACGGTGAGGACGTAACCAGGGGCGCACTATCGGCGGTGCGCTTAACGTAATCGAACATGTTGAAGCCGGTTTTGCTCACCCTGAAGGCAAGCGCGCCGGTGTTCACCTCGATGTAGCCGGTGGGGGTGTCGTCGACGGTGACGGAGCCGCCTGTGGTGCCCCCAGCGGTTACGCCTTTCAGCACAAACGAAGTGATGCCACCCCCCACCAGGTCGGCCTGGAAGTCCACCAGCACCCAGCGGATCGGCTTTGTTGCGTCGTCTGGGGCGCCGTCCCACCTGGATACCACCCTGAACTGGGCGTCGATGGGTGTGGTGCCGTCGGCGGCGTACAGCCTGAGGTTGGATGTGGATTTGATGGGCTGTACGCCGTCGTAGGTGGCGTCTCGGCCGATCGGCACGCCGGATGTGATGGGCCAGGCGCTCCTGGCGGGGCCAGGGTTCCTCACGTAAAGCGTTACAGACAATGGGGATGCAGCTTGGCCGCAGCCCAAAGACACGGCCAGCAAGGCCGCAACCATGGTGCTAACTAGGGCTCTCAACAGGTCCTCCTTGTGGACCAAGGTGGGCGTGCTATTCAGTCGTCTGCAAACAGGCGACTGTTTGCAAAATTGTTCCACAGTTCCGCCCAAGGCTCCTGCCTCAGCACCAAGGGTGTTTCAGGTCGTTTTGCAGCGACGCCCGTTCCCCTAAAGCTTCACTATCTTCTCTCGCCCCTCCCTGACAGCCGCAGTCGCGTTCCGCGTGTCCACCACCAGGTTCGCGTTCGCCACTAGCCAGTGGTAGTCGTATGCGGAGTGATCGGTCACTATCACCACGCAGTCTGCAAGTGAGACCTCCGCGGCCGTGAGGGGAACCGACCGAAGCTCCACGCCATCCGCGCTTACGGAGGGCACGTATGGGTCGTTGTAGCGCACGTTGGCGCCGCGCTGCGCCAGCATGGAGATGATCTCGAGCGCGGGGCTCTCGCGGGTATCGCCCACGTCTCGCTTGTAGGCGGCGCCAAGCACCAGCACGCGAGAGCCGTTTACGCACTTGCGGTGGGCGTTGAGCGCGTCGCTAACCAGGCTCACAACGTGGCGGGGCATGCTGGAGTTGATCTCGCCGGCCAAGCCGATGAAGCGCGCCTCATAGCCGTGGATTCTGGCCTTCCAAGAGAGGTAGAATGGGTCCAGCGGGATGCAGTGCCCCCCGATTCCGGGCCCGGGGTAGTGCGGCACAAAGCCGAACGGCTTGGTGGAGGCCGCTTGGATCACCTCCCACACGTCCACGCCCAGGTGCCGGCACATTAGGGCTAGCTCGTTCACCAGCGCGATGTTCACGCTTCTGAACGTGTTTTCCAGCAGCTTCGCCGTCTCCGCCACCTTTGCGCTGGACACTGGCACCACGTTGGCTATGAAGGTGCGGTATAGGGCCAGCGCCATCTCCGTGCAGGTGGGCGTTACCCCCCCAACGATCTTGGTGATGGTGCGGGTGTTGTACTGCTTGTTGCCTGGGTCCACCCTTTCCGGTGAGAAGGCTAGAAAGAAGTCCGTGCCCACCTTCATGCCGCCCGCCTGGAACATGGGAAGCAGCACCTCCTCCGTGGTGCCGGGGTACGTGGTGCTTTCCAAAACCACCAGCGAGCCCGGCCTCAAGTGGCTGGCGATCCGCTCCGAGGCCGCCACGATGGCGGAGATGTCTGGCTCTCGCGTTTTGCGCAAAGGCGTCGGCACGCAGATGATGATGGCGTCTGCGTCCGCTAGCACCTGGGGGCATGTGGTGGCCGTGAGAAGGCCGTCGGCCACCAGTTGGTGAACCTGCTCGGACTCCACGTCTGGGATGTAAGAGCGGCCTGCCTGGATGGAGGAGACCTTCGCCTCATCTAGGTCCAGGCCAACGGTGCGCAGCCCGGCGGCAGCCGCCTCTACTGCCAGCGGCAGGCCCACGTAGCCCAGGCCCATCACGGCCACGGTGGCTGTGCGGGCCGCTATCTTGCTTGGAAGATCCGACACGTTGCCTCCTATCGAAAGGAACAGCCCGGTGTGGCCTTTGCTACGCCGGGCTGTTGTTGGTTTGGGGCCGCAGCTGCCCAGGGTATGCCCCGGTGGGTTACTGCTTCTTCAGCCCGAAGTCGTCGTAGGTGGTGGTGCCCACGGGCACCGTCAGCTTAAGCGATGTATCTACGGTGTAGCCATCCGCCCAAGCATCTAGTCGGTATTGGCCGGGCTGAACGTTAGGGAAGCGGTACCATCCGTTGGCGTCTGTGGTGGTGGTGCCGAGTGGCACAAGCCCATCAACCGCGCGGTATGTGACGGTGGCGCCGGCTATGGTTGGCCGCACACCCGCCACCGTGGTGTCGAACACCTGCCCGGTTATGGTGGCTGCGGTGAAGCTGCTGGTTCCCGCGGTGCCCTGTGCCACCGTCAGCGGGACATCCGTCTGCACGGTGGTGCCGATCGACAGCGTGAACGACTTAGTTGTTGTTTGGTTGTACCTGGTGGCGATAACCGCTATCTGGTACTGCCCCGGCCTAACGTTGGGGAAGTAGTACCACCCGTCGGCATCCGTCTGAACCGTCTCAACGGGAACCGGGTTGTCTAGCGTGCGGTAACCCACGGTTGCGCCAGCCACAGGCAGCGTGGCCCCCGGTATCGTTTGGTCTATGATGCGCCCGGTAAGGGTGCCCGTGGCGAGGGAGCCGCCGCCGGGACCGTGTGCCGGCTGCAGCTGGATGTCCAGAGAGGCGGTTACCCCCGGAGGCAGGGTTTGCGCCTTGGTGAGCGTTTGCATGTAGTTGGGCGCCACCACCGCTATCTGGTACGTTCCGGGCTGCACCTTGCCGAACCAGTAGTAGCCCTGCGAGTCGGTGACTACGCTTGCGACGACGGCCTGGGTTACGGGGTCGCGGTACGCCACGGTGGCGCCTACCACCGGAATGGTGGCGCCGGGCGTGGACTGGTCGATTACGCGGCCGGTTAGGCTAAGCGTGTCGAAGGTGCCCCCGCCGTCGCCGTGGGCCCGCGCCAAGGTTAGCAAGCGTACGGTGTTATCGCCGAGAGGCCAAGCGGTGCCGGGCAGCACGCTGAACGACTGTGTGGTAGCCTGCGCGTACTTATCCGCCACCACGGCCAGGCTGTACACGCCGGGGGGCACGTTGCCGAAGAAGAACCACCCGTCGGGGTCCGTCACCGCTGTGGCAACTGGCATCGGGCTATCTGCGGTTCGATAGCCAACCGTGGCGCCAACCACTGGTATGGTTACGCCGGGGATGGACTGGTCTACGATGCGAGCCGTGATGGTTGCGGTCAGGAAGCTGCCTCCGCCGGGCCCGTGCGCGCGGTCCATCACGAAATCCTGGCGGATGGTTTTCTGAGCGGTAACAGTAATCGTCTTGGGCGTTATCTGCTGGACGTACTTGTCGGCCAACACACCGAGCAGGTAAACTCCTGGGACAACGTTGGTGAAGCTATACGTGCCGTCGGCGCCGGTTGTGGTCGTGGCGATGGGATTGGGGTTGTCGGCAGTACGATATGCCACGGTTGCGCCTGCAATGGGCTGCACGTAGCCGGGGATGGACGTATCCACCACCTTACCGGTGATGACGCCCGTGTTCAGGTTGGTGGAGCCGCCACCACCCGCCGGATCCAGCGCTAAGTCCACGCGTGCCACCTTGTTGGCGGCAACGGCGATGGGCGACTTGTCTGCGGGGTTGTAGTTGGTTGCCACTGCGGCCACCCGATAGTTGCCGGGCGGTATGTTGCGTATCAGGTACCAGCCGTTGCGGTCCGTGGTGGAAGTGGCCAGGGGCACGGTGCTTTCGGTGCTGGTATAGGCCACCGTGGCGCCAGCGATCGGCACAACGATTCCAACGATGGAGGAATCGATGATGCGGCCGGAGATGCCTCCCACTGTGAGGGGTGGGAGTGTGCCATCCATGATGGTGGCTTTGAGGATGGTGATGGCATCCCGCAGGTCCACCTTACCATCGCCGATTGTGCCGTCGGGGTTGGCGGGCGCGACGTCCGCCAAGGTGGCCTCCAGTGGCGACGGGTCTTGCGCGCCGATCGCGAACCTGAGGGCGAGGATGGCGTCAACCAAGTCCAGCTTGCCGTTTAGGTTCACGTCGCCCAGTACCAAGCCGCCAGAGGAGCTTTGGGCGCGGACGCTACCGGCGGTGGCCAACAAGATGAGAGCCGCTGACAACAGCATGCCGCTTTTACGGATCCACATGGAAAGATAACCTCCGGGTCTGATGTCGGGTGGACCGGCTATGCCACCCAACATGCAAGGGATATGCCACCCGAGCTTGCAACCGAGCCAGTGGCCGGCAGGGCCTCAACAGGAGTGAGAACAGGTTTTGTGAGGCCCTGGCGGCGGTGGACAGGCGGAGCCGCTAACGCCGTACGAACAGCCCGTAAGTGGCCATGGAGAGCACTGCATCGACCACGCGGCCAACAAAGGAGAAGCCTCCGGCCCTGCGCACGTTCTCCTGCCCCACGAAAACGGAGTCGCCGGGGCGTATCTCGATGTTCTGGGCGATGTCTCCGCGTTGGAGCTTCTGGAAGTCAACGGGGATGATCTTGTTCGGCTCGGGCGAGTTTGGCCCGCGCACCACCATCACCTGCTTCAGCTGAGCGATCTCGGAGAGGCCGCCAGCCATGTCGATAGCGTCTGTAAGGCGCATGGCCTTCTTCACCGGGTACTGGCCGCCTTTGCGAACGCCGCCCGTGATGCTGAACATTAGGTTTCTGTTGTCGTGGACGACGATGGTATCGCCCTCCATAACCGGCATCACACCCGCGGGGGTTGTGGAGTTGGGCGACGCGCCAGATGGATCGTCGAGGTCCAATATCACGGAGGTGCCACCCTTGCGAACAACCTCGACGCGGGTCTTGTCCGCCATGTCCGTGAAGCCGCCCGCCCTGATGATGGCGTCGTGCACGGTCATGCCGGGCTCCAGGGGAACCTCGCCCTGCTTGACCACCTCGCCGATCACCTTGACGGGGGCGGGAGGGGCCTTGGGCGGGATGTAGATGGTGTCTCCGTCCTGCAGCGTTATGTTCTTGCTGAGATCGCCTTTGATGAGCGCGTCTAGGTCAACGCCCACCGGCTGGGTAGAGCCAATCCGCAGGATGGTGGCGCGGGCAGTATCGGCGTTGGCGGTGGGCATGCCTACGGCTTGCAGGGCGTCCATCAGCGTGGCGCCGTCCTTCATGCGCATGATGCTGGGCGCCTTCACCTCGCCGTAAACGCGGATCTGGTTGCCGACAACCTCCGCAACTTGAACCAGCACGGTGGGGTTGACCACGTACTTTCCGATGGCGTCTTTGCCGGCCAGCTCCTGCTGAAGCTGCTGGCCCGTCTTGCCCGCAACCTTGTATGGGCCCACAAGCGGCAGGGTGATGTTGCCCTGCTGGTCCACTGTGTAGGTCTTGTCGAACGAGCTATCCTCCGCCACGCTTATGGTGAGGGTATCACCCGGGGCGAGGACTGTATCCCTGGCGCTGGCCGTCGTGCAGCTCAGCAAGAGCGCCAGCGCCGCTAACGATGGCAGCATGCGCACCCATGTGCGCCCCAACTTCGGCTTGTTCATGTGTCACGCTCCTCTTGCCCGCTGGTGGGCACCCAATCGTGAGCCGTCCTCACTTTTGGGGTGCTCCGTTGTGGCCGGCGCGGGTGAGCCCGTGCTTTTTCACGTTGTAGCGCATGGACCTGAAGCTTATGCCGAGGATCTCGGCGGCGCGCGTCAGGTTCCAGTCGGTCTGGGTCAGGGCTTTCAGCAGAAGCTCGCGCTCTTTCTTGGCCACCTCCTCCGCAAAGGGGCGGGACCCGTCGCTCGGCTCAGGGTCTGGCGCTGGCGGCGTCGGCTCCGGGTCTCGGAAGCCCAAAGGCCGGCCCATGCGGATGTGGGTTGGCAAAAGCCCCGGCGTAACCGTGGTAACGTCGCGGTCGGCCATGGCCACAGCGTGCTCTATGGTGTTCTCCAGCTCTCGCACGTTGCCGGGCCACTGGTATGCGGTGAGTATCTCCAGCGCGGCCCGGTCGATCGCCATGGTTGGCCGGCTACTCTCCGCAGAGTACTTGTGCAGGAAGTGTTCCACCAACAGGGGGATGTCGTCTCGGCGGGCGCGAAGCGGCGGAAGCACGATCTCTATCACGTTGAGCCGGTAATACAGATCCTCGCGGAAATCGCCATTGCGGACCGCTGCCTCAAGGTCCTTGTTGGTGGCCGTGACCATCCGAACGTCCACCTTGATCGATTTGGTGCCGCCCACGCGCTCGAACTCGCGCTCTTGCATAACCCTAAGCAGCTTCACCTGCGTGTCTAGGGCGATATCCCCAATCTCGTCCAAGAAGAGGGTGCCTCCATCGGCCACCTCAAACCTGCCTGCCTTTTGGTAGAGCGCTCCGGTGAACGAGCCCTTCTCGTGTCCGAACAGCTCGCTCTCAAGCAGGTCTTTGGAGAAGACGGGGCAGGAGACGGGCACGAACTTCCTGTTTGCGCGCGGGCTAAGGAAATGGAGCGCCCTGGCAACCAACTCCTTGCCGGTTCCGCTTTCGCCTCTGATCAGCACGTTGGCCCTGCTGGCGGCAGCCTTCTCGATGAGCCTGAACACGTCTTGCATTGGGCGGCTCTTGCCCACGATGTTCACGGTTCCGGCGCGAGAGGCGTCGGGGCCGGCGTGCTCATTGGTGGATGCGGGCGGACGATGGATCGCCACTGCTCGCTCGGCGGCCGCCTTGAGGTTGTCCAGATCGAACGGCTTAGACACGTAGTCAACCGCGCCCAACCGCATGGCCTCAACCGTGGTGCCGATGGTTCCGTGGGCGGTTACCACCAGCACCGGCAGCGTGTGTCCATGGGCGCGTAGCTCCCGGATGAACTCAAGGCCGTTCATGCCCGGCATCACCAGGTCCGTCACAACCACGTCCGCCGAGTCCGCCCCCGGCGCGGTGATCGCCTCCAAAGCCTCCTTTGGGCTAGCAAACGTGGACACCTCCCAGCCGTGTTTAGAGAAGAACGCCTCCAGCACACGGCAGATGTTCGGCTGGTCATCCACGACGACAACGCGGATCCGGTTATCGGTCAATTGCTGGTACCCCCCTCGATGGCTTAGCGTGACATTGGCGCGAACGCAGATGGCGCTTAGGCGGCCACCGGCAGGCGAATGGTGAAGCTGGCGCCGCGGCCCGGAGTGCTCTCCACCGCGATGCTCCCGCCATTTGCCTCAACGATGTCACGTGCAATCCACAGTCCAAGCCCGGTGCCGCGCCGCTTAGTGCTGAACGAGCGCGAGAAGACCCTTGGGATTTCCTCCGCGGGAATTCCGGGGCCGGTATCGGAGACGGTTAGGTGCACCACCTGGCCGGATTCCGGCTTGGCGGTGGAGAGCAGAATCCGCCCGCAGCGCGGCTCGATGGCCTCGATGGCGTTGATGACGAGGTTGTCGATGACTTGCCGTATCTGATCCGGGCTGGCGTACGCACATGGCAGGTTGGGCTGCAAGTTCAGCCCGATGCTTATGCATCTCCTGTGCGCCAGGGGAGCCACGCGGTTCGCGGCCTCCGCAGCAAGGTCGTTGAGCTGCGTAGTTAGCTGGCAATCGAGCGTGGGGGATGGGCTGAGCAGCGTGCTGGCGAGCCGCTCCGCCCGGTCGACCTCCTCCACGATGATGCGGGCAAGCGACTCAACTTGCTGGGGGCTGTCCGCGCAGGCGAGGATGCACTGCGCAGCGGCCCTTACCGAGCTAAGCACGTTGCGACACTCGTGGGCCAACACGGCGGACTGCTGATCCGGTGGGCAAGCGACGGGGTGTGGGAGTGCTGCCTCTGTTCTCAACGATTCCCTCCTGCATTGCGACCGAGTGACGAAAAGCGTCAGTTGGGGGGGCCACGAATGGTGCACTTTGCCGCCGGTTGACACCTCTCGGGCCCAGGGCGCCGAGGCAAGGCCTGCAGCCCGCCTCGGCGCGGTTACCGCAGAACGCAACGCTGGCGCGAAGAGAGGATGTTCAGCTCCTCGCGATACTTCAGCACCGTGCGCCTAGCTACTTCGTATCCCAGGCTCTTCAGGATGTCGGATATCTGCTGGTCGCTGTAGGGACAGGCGGGGTCTTCGTTCTCCACAATCACCTTGACCATGTGTTTGGCGCTTAGCGCCTTGCCGAAGAAGAACCGGAAGCTAACCACCTGTCCGCTGGGCAGCTGGATGTACTTGTCCGCCACCCCGCGACTCACAGTCGACTCGTGCACGTGGAGAAGAGAGGCGATCTTGCTTTGGGTTAGCGGCAGCAGGTCCTCTGGAGACTCCGAAAGGAAGAACGGGTACTGCTCCTCCAGGATCGTCTCGGCCACCTTGCGCAGAAGCTCCTTCCGCTGCTCCATGCCGCGCATGAACATCTGCGCACGAGAGAGCGATTCCATCACCGTGCGCCTCTCGGCCTCGGAGTAGGCGCGGGGGTTACGCTGCATCTCCTGCCAAAGGCGCACATACGAGGGGCTTACCCGAACGTTGGTGCCTTCATGCTCTAGAACCTGCACCGCGAACGACCCATTCTTGTCCCGAACTATGGCCACGTCTGGCTTGACGCCCGGGGTGTTTTTGTGGGCGGTCTTGCACCAAGAGGGCCTCACGCGGCTGCCGGGGTACGGGAATAGGCGGGTGCGGATGAAGTGCACCGCGCGCTCCACACACTCGGTGGGCACGGATAGGGAGCGAGCCATCTGGCCGTATCTGTGCGCAATCAGCTCGCTCCAGTGGTCTCGCACGATGCACTCTGGCAGAGCCACGTCCGCGCCGTCCTGCCGGAGGGCGGCCAGCTGGAGGAGAAGGCACTCCCGGGGATCGCGGGCGCCAACGCCGGGCGGATCCAGCGACTGCACGGCATGAAGCACGCGCTCCACCCGATCGAGGCTGACATGGCAGGCCTCGGCAGCCTCGGAGAGGTCGCAGCGGAGGTAGCCGCCGTCGTCGATGTTGCAGATCAGGTATTCCGCAATGGGGGCATCCGCCTCGTCGATGATGGCGCCGATCTGCCAGTTGAGGTGGTCTTGGAGGGTGTATCCCTCCGGGGCAAGCGATACCGGATCGATGTCGTCGTCTTCGGGGTCGTGGAAAGAGTACCCCTCATCGCCGGTGCAACGGTACTCCTGAAAGTCGCGATAGCCGTCGGTCCTTTTCAGCACACATACGGCGCACTGCTCTTGGGGCGCCTGGCATCCACTGCACAGGTCTTCGTCATCGTGCTCAAGCGCCGGGTTGTCGGCAGCCTCCTGCTGTACTGCTTGGGTTAGCTCCAGGCAAGACATGTTCAGCAAGGCGTTGGCCAGGATCATCTGCGGATCGGCCTTCGCCTGGAGCCGCTGTTCCTGGGTCTGCAGCAACATCCGCGTGCCTTTCTCGGCGGCAAAGGCGGAGCGCGTCTCTCCAACCTTTCTGCCCTCGCCGGGTGGTCCTTCAGCAGCTTACCTGGCGGGATAAGCTCCCCTAGCTTGCACCGCCCGTTGCCTGCACACTGCTGGAAGCATCACCGGACTCATTCTTTCCACCGGGAAGTAACAGCACTGTATCAATTTGGTAAGAGTTAGATAACAGTTCGTGCTTTTCTGCCCCCGTCAGGGACTGGCTGGCCGGCCGCAGCACTGGCGTTGTGAGGGTGCCGGCTTGAGCGGTAAGGGCGCAGAAGCAACAGAGCCAGCCAAGAGGAAGGCAGCAACCAGTGGGGCGCACGTTCTGTTGGCTCCTTGGGAGTTCGGCCCCCGGGCCCTTGGCTTCCGGATGGTCGGCTTTGGGGTTCTCGCCTTCCTTGGGAAACTTCCGAAGGGTGCGTTGAGGCTCTGCGTAGGCCGTGCTACGCCCGCCAGGGCCAACGCATTCCAGCGGACGAGCCGGCCCTGTAGGCGCTCTTCGTTCCAGATGGCCAGCTTACGCTTCGTTCCTTTAGCGGGCCTTTGCGCCTTACTCTCCGGCTATCGGCTTGATGTGATGGAGCAGGCGATTGTGGGCTGCCCTCACGTCCTGGCATGCAGATTGCCCTCACCCCGGCTTCGCCACCCCTCTCCCACTTGCGGGGAGAGGGGAACTGAGAGGAGCGTGTGAGGCTTGGTTGCGTCGTGTGAGCCCGTGAGATGCGGGAGGCTTCCCCTCTCCCCAAGCTTCGCGCCGTGGGAGAGGGGGCTTGGGGGTGAGGGGAAGTGGGCTGATGGTTGCCCTCACCCCTGCCCCTCTCGTCCATCTGCGCCCGTGCTGCTCCCCCTCATTCTCCCCCTTGCCAGCTCCGTCTCGTTCTGCCTTCGATCGCGTGACCGCTCAGCAAGGCGCGTGTGCCCCGGTACGCCCCCATTCGAAGCAGGTGAACGCCCCCGCGTCGCCGAAAGCTACAAAGGTAACATGGTGCCAGCCCGCTGGGCCAAGCGCTGGCGCGGCGAAGACTCTCGCCCTCGCCTCCTGTGTTGCGGCCTCGGCCTCGCCTTCACCCGCTTGCTTTCATGAGCTCTGCCGCGCACCTGTGAGGGGGGCGTACACCAACCTTTTTGCGCATGGAGACCTATCGTGAGTAAAGCTGCAGCTGCTACGCAGTCCGTGCTATCTCCAGATTCCTTCCCCTTTACCCTGATCTCACTGGTAGACAGCTATAACCCCACCACCGATATCTGGCGCGCTAGGAGGCAACCAGGGGAACTGGTGGCGGAGGCATCTGCCAAGGCCGCGCCGGGCCACGTGGAGTTCCAGCTCCCCACCAACGCGCCGCCCCAAGCGTCTGCCGCGGTGGCCCTGCTGACCGAGGCCCTGGCGGCGTGGCCCTCCTGTGCAGAGTCGGCCGCCGCCGCGTCGCTGGACGCGCTTGAGCTGCGCGCAAACCACCGCGCCTTGGTGGAGGCGGTTGGCCCAAGGCGGATTGCGCTGGACCTGGACGCTGCAAGCCGACCCGTGCTCGGCGAAGGCGCCATCGAGGCTCTGGCGATCGGCTTCATCGCCGCGGCGCACGCCTGCATGCATGGCCCCCGTGCCGGCGCTGCGGCGGCCCTCCGCTTCTACCGCGCCCTCTCAGCTCAGCAGCAGAGACGCTTGCAGAACACCCTTCATGGCCAGGCTGTGGATAGCGGGAACCTCTGCGCTCTGCTCCTGGAGCGCGCCGGCGCGCCCGAAACCGATCCGCAAGACGAGCTTCAGTGGATTGCCTGGTTCTTGGGCCAAAGCCGAGTGGATCTCCCGTACGCTCGTACCGCCGCAGAGAACCTCCTTGAAGCCGATATGGACTTCGACGAGCGACGCCTGCGCATCCACGAGGTCATCTCCCGCTACGATCGCGATCTCGAGGAGGAGAACATCCGGCGCATCGCCCGCGAAGTGTTGCACGCCAAGCAGTACCTCATCTTCGGCCGTATGGGTCGCGCCTTCCACAACCAGGTGCTCCTCTTCGCCAACTCTCGCCTGGTTTCGCCGCCGGATCTGTCCCAACCCCTGGCCGCCCTCTCCGCCGCCGCCCAGCAGGCGCCAGCGCTCGCCCCGCATGTTGACCGCCTGCGCGCCATCACCTCAACCGGCGACGAACTCCCGCTCGCGCACGCCATCGGCTCCATCGAGAAGCTGGAGGATGCCGCCCTCGATTGCCAGCGCACCGAGATGCGTCGCATCCTGGACCAGGACGGCTCCGACGACGAGCGCGCCAAGCTCAACTCCCTCGTCGAACACGTGCTCAAGGTGGCCGCCGAGATCCGCGCTGCCCTCACCTCAAGTCCCAGCCGCCCCGCCGCGTTCTCGGTGCCGTGCCAGCGCTTGTGGCCCTCAGAAACCCATATCCTGGCCAAGATAAACGGCGGCCGTGAGCCGTATATGGGCAAGCCAGCCAGCCTCCGCGCACTCACCGCCGAGGCGGCAGAGCGATCGTACTGCAGCCCGGACTACCGCTGGCTCCGCCACGCCGACCATTGGGTTGAGGCCATCCCCCTCTTCATCCGCGAGCGCGTCCTCGTCTCCGACGGCGTCGAAACAACCGAAACCGTCATAGACCAGCAGGCGATGGAGGAGTCGTTCCGGGAGCAGCTTGCTGATCACTGGGCGCTGAACCTGAGGGACGTGACCGACCGGGAGCACATTGCGCTTGCCAGGGAGCTTGCCGGGCTTAAGCCGGGAGAGCCGTCACCCTCGCCAGACGAGACCGCCGCGTTGGCAGCGTGGGTGGCCGAGGTGTACAACCAAGCCGCGCCCAAGGTCCACGAGCTGGTGGAGCGCGCCCACATCCACAGGATGGATGCCCTCAGGTCCGTGCTGGCCGATCCGGAGGAGCCCACCGTCTCCCGGCTGCGCGCCACGGCCTCTCAGCGCGCCATCTCCCTCGCAGAAGCCGCCCAAGCCATGCTGGAGGAGACCCCCGAGCCCACCGACGCCGGCCGCCGCTTGAGGCAGAACAAGGCCCGCTTGCTTCCACTCGTGGATGAGCCGCTGCGCCAAATGCCCACGGTCCACATCCTCACCACCCAATCCGCCGGCATGACCGAAAGCTACGTGGGCAGCTGGCTGCAGGAGTCGATCGCCCTGTTCAACGTGGTGCACGCCCACGGGCTGGAGGCAGAGGTTGAGGAGCGCCAGGCCGCTTACCGCAACACCATCAACCGGCTCGCGTCCCGCGTCATTGCCGACTTGGGCCTGGAGGACGAGGTGGCGGAGACCATGGCCACCGAGGGAGTCGACCGCGTGGCCGCCGTCCTTCGCATAGTGGCGGTTAACCGGCGGGCCCAGCAGGATGTGGGCTGCCTGGCCGTGCTGCTGGAGCATCTGGGGATCACGGACCCCGATTGCGAGCCGGATGGCGTGCTGGATATCCTGCACAACGAGAGGGCCGCCATAGAGGAAGGGTGCTGCAACTTCGTCTTCGAGCGCAATGCAGACGACCTTGAGCCGCGGGTGAAGGAGCTGGAGGCCAACGGGCTGGACCGAGTGGATGCGATCAGGCAGCTCATCCAGGCGGATGGCGCGCTTTCCGAGGAGCTAAACGGCGCGCTTAGGCTGGCCGCACGCAGGCTGCTGCTGCAGCGCCTTGCCAAGGCCGATCCCGCCGCGGGGCTCATCCCCCGCTCCGAGCAGTGGCTCCGAGACCACAGCCGCCTGTCGCTTACCACCGCCCGCAAGGAGGTTGTGGCGCGGCACGGCCTCAACCACCTCACCAATGACCCGCGCTACTCGTTCCGATTCTGCGGGCCGTACAAGCGGTTCAACCTGCTGTACACCCCAAGCCGCGTGGACTTGGGCCCCCGCGAGCGCGAATCTGTGGAGAAGTGGCCGCAGTGGGTTGGCGGCGCAGACGAGGAGGCTGCACTCGCCGCACGCAGGCTGTTCGGGCTCATCAACAAGTCGGTCAAGATGTTCACCAGCCTGGTTGAGCCGGAGGTGCTGAAGACCGGTGAGAACGCCTCAATGGTCTCGCACTTCGCTTACTCCAACGCCCTGGGCCTGATGGTGAACTACGTGGGCCGCGGCGATTTCGAGGAGGTTGCCGACCAGTGGAACCTCCGACACGACCGCCGCGTGCACCCAGCGGGCGAGGGGTACGGCGGCTACTGCGTTCCCAAAGACGGCCTTTTCCTGGAGTTCGTCCTTGCGCTGACGAGGGCCACTAAGCTGCGCCAGCTTGGCATCCCAGAGCATCTGCATGCCCCCGTGGCAGCGCTGGCGAAGCACGTGCTGGGCAAGCGCGCGGAGTTCGAGCTGGAGGTGCAATGGGAGGATTGGGCGGCCCGCCTGCTGGCAGATCGAAAGGCGCTGGAGCCCTTCTTCGGGGTGCGGACAACGGGGCCGGATAGCCCGCCCATACCCGTGTTCCAGGTCACCCGCCTTGCCCGCATGATGGAGACGCTCGGCCGGCCAGAGGGCACGTCATCCGCCCCAGTGCTCGCCAACCTGTCCGCCAACTGGGCCGTGCGCAAGATGGTGGTGGGCGCGGAGCAGGTCAACCGCTTCATGCCCTTCTATAAGGTCTGGCTTACCTACCAAGCAGTGGCCGACTCCAGGCGCCGGAACGGCTCCCCCCGCGATCGCCGCGATTTCACCGTGGTGCTCACCGCGGAGTATAAGCCAAACACACAGGACGGCCGCTACTCCGTGGGCATGCGCAAATACGAGATGTACGCGGGCACCCACGACCACCTGGTTCGCTCCCTGGACGCGGAGGGGCAGGACCTGGCAGAGCTGATGCTCGGCGGATTTGAGATGCTGTGGAGGCACCGCAACGACCCGCTCCGCCGCCCCCGCATCGAGCGACTGGCGGCCGCCCTTGGCGAGGAGCGCTTGGACGATGCATCTGCCGCCAGGCTGATGGAGCGCTTCCAGCCGTGCGGCCCCCCCGCCGAGGTCCGCATCGTCTCGCCGGTGGGTCTATCCACCCAGGACCTCATGTTCTACACCAGCGATACCTGGATCTCCACCGCGGCCAACGGCGTGCGGCAGCGCCTCCTCAAGCTTGGCCTTTCGGAGGCGCAGATCAGGGCCAACTTCCTCACCCATGGGCCGCGCCTCCGCCGGTGGGCCGGCCTCCGGGAAAGGCCCAAATCCGAGCTTGACGCCCTGGTGGCCGAGCTGGGCGGCCGCATCCACGCCCTGGCGCTCGAGATCGTGGGGCCAGAGCGCACCTACGAGCGCGCGCTCCAGGGCGCCGACGTGTTCGACACCGGCATCCCGCACAAGGAGGTGGTGGCGCTGCTTGAGGACCTCCCCCGCGTGCGCGACCTGATGCTGTACGGCAACCCAGACAGCGCGCTCGTCATCGTCGACGGGGCCTCTGGAGCCCGCCGCCGCGCCATGAACCGCGCGGACGTGATGGCCTGGTTCGCTGCCGGCGACAAAGTCGGCAAGGAGGCCGTATACGCCGCCGTTGGCGTGGGCCAAGAGACCGTGGAGGCCTGGCGGGCGGAGATGCGCAGGCAGCGGCGCCGCGCCCAGGAGCTGATGGAGGCGCTCACCGCGGGCGACGAGACCCTGGCCCGCAGGCTGTATGCCAGCATTGTGGAGGATGCTAGGGCACGCCAAGAATCAGAGCTGGAGACCGAGTACGAGGAGCGCATGGTTCGCTTCGGCACCGCACGCGCGAGGGACCGCGCCGTCTCACGTGCCATAGTGCGCGTGGCGGGCGGGCTCCCTTTGGAGCAGCTCACTTTCGCAGACTGGCTCGGTTTGGGTGGTCAGTATGTGGTGCTCGGCGACAGCATGAGGTCCATCGAGCGAACCAGGCGCAACTTCGAGCGGGCGTTGGCGCTCATGGCGGGCTCCGAGGCGAGGCCGATCGTGGACGAGGATGCCATCGCCGCGCTGATAAGGCCGCGCTTCGTGCCGGAGGCCGAGGAGTTCCGCGAGGAGAAGGGCGTGGAAAGCTCCAACAAGGCCACCGAAGAGGACGCAGAGGTGGCCCTGAGCACGAGGCGACAGCTTGCCGCAAGGGCCGCAGCCGCCCTTGCCCTCCGGGAGCGCCAGTCGGCGTGCGAGGCGGCGTACCGGGACGCGCAGGGGCTCGACTTCGCAGCCGCATTCCAGGCCGCCATAGACGCGTTGGGCCGCCCGGACCGCGCCATCCCAGACGATGCTTTCGGCTCGTTCTTGGGCTACGCCAGGCGCGCCGCGGACGCCCTCCTCGAGGCCATCTCACCGCCCGACGTCATCCACAGATCCGCATCCGAGCTGCTGGCGCTCGCCTTCAGCGGCCGCGAGATCACGGAGCTCACCCAGCGCAAGATAATGGGCGGCTATGAGGACCCAGGCGACATAGCAAGGCTGGACGGCGTGCTGGTGGACAGGCATCGCGCTGGCGAGATCGGCGCGGACCAGCTTAGGGGCGGCCTCCTGGATCTGACTCGCTTGGGCGAACTGTTCACAATAGCCCTCGCGGTGGACCGCACTTGGGAGCTCCACAGGCGGCCCCTAAGTATGCTGCAGCCCATCGAGGTGTGGCGCAAACTGGCAACCTTCTTCGCGGAAACCATCAACGACCACAGGTACGAGTACCGGCCTTGGCTCTACAGCCGGGGCGTTGGCCTCTCCTCCATCGAGGGCGACGACCTGTACTCGCTGGCGGTTGAGCGTCATCAGTGGGTGTACAGATACATCCGCCACCTGGTGCTCACCTGCACGGAGCTGGCCGAGATGTCTCCCCAAGACGTGGCGGCGCTTCTGGGCGACATCGACACGGCCGAGGCCAGCCCTGCCATAGGGGCGGCGGGTGCGACGGCAGCCGAGCGGAGATGGCGCGCCTACAACCAGCTGAGAGAGCTGGCCTTCATCCGCAACGACGGCTTCCCGCTGCCCAAGGTGTTCCCCGAGCTCAACCCAGATATCATCAGGGCCTCCAGCCGCACCAACCAGGTGCTGCTCTATCCCGTCGGCCGCACCCACGTATCTCGCATGGTGACGGAGGGCCCCACGGCAGCCCAGGAGCTCATCGCCGAGGGCCGGCCGGGCACCAACATCATCCTCACGCGCGACGGCCAGTTTGTGCCGGGCCCGGGCGGCCGCCAGGTGCTCGCCGTCAGCGACGGCCATCTGTACCTGAGTGCCGCGGAGTACGTTGAGGCGCTCATCGCTGAACGGGGGCTAAGCCCGGCCGAGGCGGAGGCCGCCGCCCAAGCCGACGTCGGCCCCAAGGGCGTGCGCTGTGCCGTGCGCTTCACCAAGCCGGTCATCGCATCCATCGCCTATCCTTTCCACGGCCATCCCAAGTACGATTCCGGAGAGCTGGAGGCCGCCGGTCTGCCTTACTCCGTCCAGTCGCTGTTCCACACCTGGACTACCTACGACAAAGCCAAGTATCCGGACATCTTCAAACCGGCTGGGGTGGATATCCCCGATGAGATCGATTGGCTGGCCGAGTACACCGCCGGCTTGAGCGAGGCCGAGGCCATGCGCCGGATTGAGCATGGCCATCCGGAGGCCGGCTTCCCCGGCTTGCGCGCCTTTGCCACGAAGCACCGCGTGGTGATGGTGAAGGACGCAGCGGAGTCGGGTGGGCGCAACCAGAGCGCCTTCGTGCTGCGGCGGTCGGATGGGTCCTTGGACGACGGCGCGATAAGCCTGGCAGTGGACTTCATCTACCGAATCTCCTTGAAGCACAACGTGGCCATCCAGGAGGTCATCACCTCGAGCCCGGAGTACTGGGCCACCGAGGAGTTCATGCAGTCGTTTGTGGATCGCCAGGTGGTGGAGTGGGGTGAGCGGGTTGAGCGAAACCGCAGGCCGCGCACTCCGGTGTACGGCTCTCACCGGTTGGTGCTCTCCACGGCAGATCCGCTGGCCCCCGCAGGCGAGGGCAAATGGCACGCCTCGCACGCCATCACCCTCAACAGCCGACAGCTCATAACGAACGTTGGGCGGGGCGGCACGCTGGAGCAGTTTCTGCCTCAGTGCATACGGCCTGAGTTTCGCGAGAGCCTGCTCGCCAAGCTGCGCGACTCCGCCATCGCCGCCATTGAGGCGCTCTCCGCATACGAAGCGCGCGGTGCCGAGCGGTACAAACGAGAGACGGGCCGTGAGGTTGGCAAAGACGCGTCCGGCGTATCTTACGGCGCCGCCCGCTACATGATGATGGACTTCTTGCTGACGCCGGTGTTCGCCGAAGAGGGCGTTCCTGTGGACGTGGAGCCGGTGGTGGATGAGCGCGGCGTTCGCGTGGGCAGCCGCATCATCCTCCAGCGGGGCGAGGACCGGTTTGAGGGCAAGATTGTGGACTGGCGGGCGGTGCTCATCGAGCCGAACATCGGCATTGGGCTGTGGGACCGCGTGGCGCTTCGCGAGGAGGCCCACGAGCGCGAAGCTGCCCAGCGCGAAGACAGGCCTATGGACTGGACGAAGGTTGGCGCCAACGCGCGGATAGTGCTGCGAGACATGGCGCGCGCGGCGGAGGAGTACATGCAAGCGGTGTTCGGCGAGGACGCGCTGAGCCGTGCCTAAGAGGACCTTGCCCTGCGGCGCACAAGGCACCTCAGCAGGGCACAACAACGGGTTCTGCGCGTGCACGCTGTGGAGCTAAACGCGGCTGGCCTATGAGGTCGGCTCAGCAGCGTCATTCGTGGCGGCGCGTCCGAGCGATGCTCACATCGCTGCAACCTACGGGCGCGCCCTTACTCCTTGCCCCACTGAGCACGCGCGCCGTGGCGGGCCTTCTGCGGCAGCGGAGGGCTGCCCGCGTGGATGGCAGCATACCCGGTGATGTGCCGGGCGTAGTACTCCTCGGCCGTCTCAACGCCGATCTCATCGCGGAGCTGGGCGGTGGTTACGCCAGCGTCCTTTGGCTCGATGATGAAGTGGGCGCATCCTTCGTCCCAGTGGCGCACCTCCACCCGATCGCCGTACGCCTGGGCGATGCGATCTGGCACTCCCATGTTGAAATCCCAATGGCACACCATGAAGTCCAGGTTCACGTCCCGAACCGCCACTGGCTCGTCGTCGGCGGTCTCCGCAAGCACTTCACCACACGGGTCTACCACTCGCGAGCGGCCGGCACGGGTGGATGACACAACGTAGTACCGGTGCAGGTACGCGTAGGCGCGGAGGGGAAAGCCGCCGTCGTATGCGGAGGGCCAGAAAACCAGCTTGGCGTGGGCATCCTCAAGGGCCTGCCAGTTGCGAGGAAAGCCGATATCGAAGCAGATCTGGATGCCAATGCGCCCGAAATCCAGGTCGAATGTGGGGATAGAGCTGCCCGGGGTAACGCCCTCGAAGACGGTGTAGTCCGGCGAGGTTGTTACCGGGCAGGCCTTGTGGTATACGCCGGCCACCAGCCCATCGCGGCCCAACACCACGGCGCTGTTGTATACACGCCCTTCTTCGATGGTGCGGATGGGGCATATCACGTAGCAGCCGTTGGCCTTGGCCGCTTGTGAGAAGGCCGATACGGTGGGCCCATCCAACGGCTCCGCGCCGTCACCCGGGAGTTCCACGCCGACGGTGTTGAAGCTCTCAGGCAGGCACACCAGGTCGGGCTTGTGCGCCGCAGCCTGGTGAAGCAGGCCCATCACATACTCGCGGTTGGCCTCCACAGAGTGACCGGCCCTACCGCCTTGGCAAACCGTGGCGATGCGCGCTTTGGTGCTCACTTGAGTTTCCTCCACCGGACGCGCCCGAACCGCAGCGGGCGCATACTAGGCCGCTATTCCGCATCGCGCGGCCGGCACCTGCTACTCCGGCAACGGCGATGGCTGCCAGCTCGACCTGGGCAGGGCGAATACAGCCACCTCGTGCGGCCCGATGTGCAAAGCAGCTCCAAACTGAACAGAGGAGAGCACGAACGCCAGGTCCGCGTCCCCGTACAGCTTCTCAACGTCGGGACCGTACACCGCGCCCAGGTCCTTGGGGTGGGTAGTCACCACCGTGTCGATCGGCCTGTCGGATGTGTTCATGGCGGTCAGATAGATGCGGCCCGAGGCATCCGGCCCGAACCGCTCGAGGTAGACGTTCGGGTCTCTACTGCGTGCTCCGGTGATAGGCTGCCAACCGGCCTCCGCCACTTGCTTGATGAGGGGGATATACTCTTTGAAGAGCGGTCGGTCGCGGTTGTACCACGCGGGGTTTTGCCAATATGGGTTCTCCGCCGCGTTGTGGCTGAACATGCTGGGATACACGCCGTAGAACAGACACCTGCGGAAATACTCCTCCACGTACTGCGGCGTCATGCGATCATAGTCCGTGTTCATGAGGAGCAGGTAGGGCTTCTGGTAGCACGTGGTACGGCGCAGGCAGAAGATCGGATCGCCCTCTGGCTGCCAGTTCGGGCCGGGGAACCAGTTCGTCTCGGTGCCCATCACGTCCAGCACACAGGCAAGGAAGGGGAAGCGCCAGGGAACAGCGTTGGCGAACATCAGCTTGCCCCGCCTGTGCACACCCTCCGCCATCCAGCGCGCGAACTCGAAGGTGGACATCACCTCCAGGATACACGGCCGGTGGGTATCGGTGGAGAAGGTGAGAGGCACGGAGACGCTTGCGAAATGAGAGCGGCGGAAGTTGCGGTACGTCGCCCATCCCTCCAACGAATCCAGATACTCGCCGTCCAGGGTGCCATTGGCCTCAGGGCCGTACAGGCTTTGGGCTATCTCCGGTCCCCACGACAGCGTGGCCTTGGTGTTGGCGCCGCTGAGGTTGGGGTTGGGGTTCAGCACGAAGACGGCTCCGTCGGTCCAGGGCGCGTTTTGGATCTCCAGGTTGTAGCGCCCATGCTCGTCCTGGGTGCCGCTGGTGATCACGGCCTCAGCCCATCGGCGCCTGTCCGGCGGGCCGGATCGCAGGGCGTCGTTCACCACCGACATGGCGCCGTCGTAGGTGCGGGGAACCGACTTGGCCATGGGCATCCAGTAGGTCATCGGTTCCGTGTAACGGAAGCTGAGGATTCCGGCCGAATCGTCGAATGGGACGTTGTTGTTGCCTTCGTGGCACTTGAAGCCGAAGTCGCGCCAGCCCTGCACGGTGCTCACGTCCGTGAACGGCATCCAGATGCCCTGGTCTTTGCTGCGCATGGCGAAGTAGCTTGGGAAAGCTTGATAGTAGGCGGCGGCGGCCGAGCGGAACCCCCATGCTGGATCAGTGAGGTAGATGACGAACTTGAACGGCGCCGCAGACGGGAACCGCTTTGTCTCTGGCACCAGGCCAAGGTCGAAGGCGATGAAAAGGCTCTTGGCGGCGGCGTTATATGCGAGGCGGTACTGCGCGGGGGCGTTCATATCGATGCCCACGGCGAGCCCCAGGCGGTCATTGGTGGCGCAGCAGAATGGGTACAGGGCCATGCCGCCGTTTGCGCCCGTGCCAACGGATATGGGGTTGGCGTACTCGCCCTGCCCGATCGGCCGGCTGCGGCGGATGTCATCCCACCAGAGGCCGCCGCGCAGGTCCACGGGCAGCGAGAAGTAGAGGGTCACGGCCCTGTCTTTGCCGGTGCGGTCTCGTACGGCGCCGGAGAGCTCGATGACGTTGCCCGTGGCCCTAACGTGCGCATCCAATGCCAAGCCCAAGGATCGCGCCGTGCCGCCCGTCAGCGACACCATATCGGAGCCCGAGGCCACGTCTCTTAGGAAGAAGCCAGCGGGTGCTCCATTGGCGGCCACCTCCTCGCCGTCCACCTTGAGGGATGTAAGACGCCCGGAGCCCTGGTCAAGCGCCAGCGAAAGCCCGTTGGCGGTGGAGGCGCGCACGGTGCGGCTGGACGGTTTCAATGCTTTCTGGGGGACCAGCCGCACGGGGATGCCGTCGTACAGGATATCTCCCTGAGCCGGGGATGCTTCCCTCACCTCGAAATCGTCGAACCAGACACGGCCTCTGGTGTTGCGGAAGAGGGCATAGACGGTGAGCGTACGCACGGGCTTGGCGGGAGCAATCGTGACCGTGCGGCGCTCCCACCCATGAGTGCCCCGGCTGAAGTTGGCCGTCTGGCCCCACAGAGGCGTGCCATCGGTGTAGATGATGTCAACGTACACCGAGTAGTCTGCAGATGGCGTGCCGGCAACGCCCTCGGCGCGGCTCCATCCGGTCACTATAAGGGGCGCAACCACCTTGCGGTTGAGCTGCAGCGTTTGAGAGACGCCGTACCCTCCCTGACCCGTGGGGTTCTCGCAGCGCACAGCGTTGCTGCCCAACTTGCCCTCGCCCGGCGACAGAACGTACCCGTGCTCGTACGGGGTCCACGCCACAAGCGCGTTTGCGGTAGCTTTCTCCATGGCGCCGTTGGTTAGGCGCTGGGGCATCTGCTGGGCAGAGCGTACGCTTGATTGCATGACGGTATCGAGAGGGGCGGCAGCCGACGCTTGGGCCGCGCATCCCAATGCCAGGAGCGCGCCGGCAGACAGACATGCAATGGGTGTGACAATGGACATGTGGGTCCTCCCAGTCGCCATCGGGTCACAACGGTATTCGAAGGGCTGCCGGGCGCACCTTCTCGGACCTGAGCCAGCCTCCACCCAGTTGGCCATGTGCGGCGAGATGCGGCCTGCGGAGCGGTCAGCAGGTGGATAACCTTCCCCGGCAGTCCCGTCTCTCGGTGACCAGGCCTGGAGAGGGGAAGCCTCAGTCGCCTCACGGGCTTGCACGACGGAACCGGACCCCACACGCTCCTCAACCGGGTTGACAATGCCGGTTGCTGGTACTAGACTGTGGCTAAAGCCGCCTGCTGATGGGTCGGCATCTCGCGCCGGCCATCGTCCGGCACCGAGCACTCCAGAGGGAGGGTACAAATGGGAAGGCGATCTGTCCACACCTCATTGCCAGTGGCCCTTCTGGTCCTCACAGTCCTGGCCACTCTCCTGTGTTCCGCCGCATTTGCCCAAAGCAAGTACGACGACTCCTGGACCGGTACCACACTTGACCCCAAATGGAAGTACGTTGACATGGGCGATGCGGCGGATCTGCCCGGCTCCGCCAAGGTGGCGAACGGTGTCCTCACCCTAAGCGGAGGCGGTACCGATATCTGGGGCACCAACGACAACATGGCCTACCTATACCAGAGCATAAGCGGCAACTTCGTCGCCACGCTTAAGGTGCTTACGGTGCCGCAGAGCGCTGGCGGCTGGACCAAGGGCGGCCTGGACCTGCGCCAAGACACGTCGCCGGGCAGCCCGCATGCCATTATGGCCGCAACGGGCAAGCATGGCGTTCAGATGCAGTGGCGCCAGAACCAGGACGGCGACTCATACTGGCCGGGCGGCTCCGAGGCAACCTACAAGCCGCCGGTGTGGGTCAGGATTGTCCGCTGGAAAGGCACCAGCACGGACACCATCCTGGGCTACAAGTCGTTCGATGGCACGCATTGGGAGCTGGCAGGGGCGGTTGAGATCGCCCTAACCGACCCGGTGCTTATCGGCATTGAGCAGAGCGCCGTGACCGGCGTGCCGCCCAAGGAGCTGTCAACCTGCCAGTTTGGGCCGTTCACGGTTGCCGTGCCTGATCCCAACCAGGGCATGATTGCCGCCACCGTGCTGGACAGGAACCCCGATGCTCAGGGCAACGACGTGCCGATAGCCAACGCATGGGTTAGCGCCATGTCCGGCGGCCAGATCATAGGCGGCGGACCTACCGACGCCAACGGCAAGGCTTACATCATCGGCTTGCCGTCCGGGGCCATCGACCTGAAGGCGTCAAAGGTGGGCTACGCGCAGTCTACCTCCAGCATCAACCTGACCGCTGGCGCGCGGGCGGACGCCACGCTCAGGATCGCCCAGAACCCCAGCCTGTCGCTCAGCAGCGACGACATAGCTGCCTCCGGCATAAGCGCCGAAGGGTGGAAGCTGCGGGTTCTCCAGCCCGGCGAGGGTGCCAACGACTTCTCTCCTGCGGACCCCGCGTATAACGATAGCTCGTGGCAGTCGAGCGTGCCCGTTCCGGACGCATCCGTTTGGGATAACCAGGTCTCCGCGGACAACGTGTACGGCTGGTACCGCCTCAAGTTCAAGTTCCCTAAGGCCTTTGCGGACCAGGCGCGCGGCAACGACCTACTGCTCACCAACTTCAACGTTGATGACCAGGATATGACCTATTTCAACGGGCACTTCGTCGGCTCAAACACAGTGTGGGATGCCTCCCGCTACTACAGCGTGCCCGGCGCCTATGTCAACTACGACGGCGATAACGTCATCGCCATCCGCGGCTTCGATATCGGCGGAGCTGGCGGCATGACACAGCGCGCCCCCATCTTGGTGATCGCCGGCCCAATGGGTGCTATCTCCGGTAAGGTGACCGACGTCTCCGGCGCGCCAGCCGCCAACGTCAGCATCAGGTTCGTGGCCGATGCCACCGATTACGGTGGGCAGGACCAAACGATCACCACCCTCGCCGACGGCACCTATTTCCTCGGCGCCCTGCCAGCGGGCCAGTACCGCGCCACAATCCAGGACCGCGTTGACCTCGATGACCTTACTGGCCCTACCACCGTCAACGTGCAGACCGGCCAAACCACCACCCTCAACCTCTCGGTACGTGTGCGACCCAGCTTCTGGCTCACCAAGGAGAACGGCGTCCAGTGGCTGCTTAAGGCCGGAACTGACGTGGCGCCAACCGATGACTACTCCGCCGTGAACGCCAGCGAGAGCGGCTTCGTCAGATGGGACGTCACGATGACCAACGGCGCCTGGGACGCCATTGTGCCAGACGACAACGTGTTCGGCTGGGCGCGCGCCCACGTGAGGCTGCCCGCCGATTGGAAGGCCACCTACGGCTCCAGCGACATGATCCTGGAGTACAACTTCGACGATACCGACGACGCCTACGTCAACGGCACCAAGGTGGGCTCCACCGGCGTCTCGCCAACCGACCTCAGCGACCCGACCGGCTCTGGCTACTTCAGCCAGTACTTCATTGTGCGCGACTACACCGTTCCGAACAGCCTTATCAAGTGGGACGGCGACAACGTCATCGCCATCCGCGGGTACGACGGCGGCGGGGCCGGCGGCTTCACCACCAACATCCCGCGCATTATCCCAGCGGCCAGCCCTGTGCCTCCGCCCGTCACCGCGGTAAAGGGTGACGCCAACGGCGACGGCAAGGTGCTGGTGAACGACGCCGTGCTGGCGCTGCAGTTCGCGGTTGGCCTGAAGACGCCCAGCGCCGATCAGCTTAAGGCGTGCGACCTGAACGGCGATGGTAAGGTGGGCATCAACGAGGCCACGCTGATCCTCCAGGCCGCGGTGGGGCTTAGAACGCTCTAAAGGCCCCTGCCTGGCGGTTCGTAGGCAACCACCCCGTAGGAAAGGGCCCGGGACGGCGCACAGAGCACCGTCCCGGGCTCGTTGTTTCCACAGCGCGCTTACCGCGAGCTGGAACGGCTCTGTCCGCTTCGCTCCCCCACAACCGCAACAGCGGCACACCCAGCGCGCAACGCTCGCCGTGAACCCAATGGCTAACCCACGTCTACCCAGCGTTGGGCCAGGGTAACATATGTTTGACCTAGGATGGCCACGCAACCACCGGTTCCAGCATCCGTCTGAATCTACGCCAAGCCATACCGGCACAACAACGTCATCACTGTTCATCGTGAGGAGTGGCATATGATGCCTGCAAGATACATCACGTTGCTCGCCGTTTCGGCGGCTTTGCTGATAGCGTGCGCATCGTCGGCGTTCGCAGATACGCCCGCCAGCCAGGCCACTCCGGCCGCTGGCGCGAGCGTCTCGCCGAACGCTGCAATTGTGAGCGTGGAGGCAAAGGGTAAGCCCCTGGCGGATGTGGCGCGCGACCTCTCGCAGCAGGCCGGCGTGCCCATCTGGGTTGAGCCAGGCCTCTCCATGGAGGTGAACGCATCGCTCTCTCCCCGCCCCCTCGACGAGGCGCTCTCCCTCATCCTCGGCGAGCACGGCCCCGTCTGGGCGCGCGTGGATGTGGTGCCTCAGAAGGACGCCAACGGCAGCCAGACCCCTCCACCAGGAGTCTTCGACCTCGTGCGCGCCTTGGCACTGCTGCCCGCGGATAGAGTCTCCGTTCAGATGGCCGGCGGCCAGCCAGCGGTTGTTGACCGCAAAGCGCCGCAGTCCGCGCCAGCTCAGCCTCAGCCAAACCAGCCTGCGCCCATATCCGCCTACGTCATAGCGCGCAAGTCCGCCACAGCCTCTTCCTCAGGGGCAACCACGGGCTCTGCCGGATTGTCAACCCAACAGAACGGCAGCCGCATCCAAACGCCAGCCGTGGCGAAGTACACCGACCTTAGCCGGAGCCGCTTTGACCTGCTGCAGGGCATGTCTCAGGCGGAGCGCCAGGAAGCGATTCGCAACGACCTGATGCTCATGCTGCAGCTGCCCCCAGAGGCGCGAGCCCAGATGAGACAGGATCAGCGCGCGGCATGGCAGTCGCTGCCGCCGGACCTGGTGCAGCAGTTCCGGCAGCAGATGCAGGCCTACTGGCAACAGAACGGCGGCGGGCCGTGGCGCGGGCGGCGCGGAGGTCCGGGCGGGCCGCCACCAGCGTCCCAGTAGACCCCTGGCACACGCAACCAAAGGCGCGAGCCGCCACGGCAACCCCATGGCGGCTCGCGAGAGCGCTTTCCGGTAGGCAAGCTACCGGCGCCCGGCTCCGGGGGCGGGTGTTACGCGCTTCTTCGTTTGCACCCACCTCCTTTCGCTGCGCAGAGGCGGCGTCTCCGCCTCCAAGCTCTATGTAGCCCCGTCAGCGCCTCCTGGTAAGCTATGCCCCAACGTCCAGCTTACGCATAACCGTACGTTGCACGCGCCCCTCGTGGGCAGCGTGATTCCCCGGCTTGAAGGAACTCCCTGCGCAAGGGCAAACCCCTTGGTTGACGAAGCCAGGCGCCGCCCGCTGCCAATATGGGCGAGCCGCCGCAAAGGAGATACTGCTATGCGTAACCCAAGCAAGCTTAGCCGTAGGGACCTCCTGGGCCAGGCAGCCGCTGGCGCCGCCGTAGTCGGCCTCGGCATGCTGCAGTCTGCCCCCGCCTCGGGGCGCGTCATCGGCGCAAACGACCGCATCAACATCGCCATGATCGGGGTTGGCGGACGCGGAAGCGCCCTCATCGGCGAACTGCTCGATATAGCGCGCAGGCCCAACTACCGCATCCAGATTGTGGCCTGCTGCGATGTGTGGGATAAGCGCGCGCAGGCCAACGCCAGGCGGTGCGGAGACTCCGTGAAGACCACGCGCGACTACCGCGAACTCCTTCGCATGCCCGATGTGGATGCCGTGGTTATCGCAACCCCAGACCACTGGCACGCCAAGATCAGCATCGATGCCATGCGCGCGGGCAAAGACGTGTACTGCGAAAAGCCGATGACCCTCTACTGGGATCAGGCCAAGGAGGTGGCCCGCGTTGCCAGGGAGACGAAGCGGGTCTTCCAGTGCGGCGCTGGCTCCGGCTCCGACGGCCGATGGTGGCAGGCCGGCCGTATCGTCAAAGGCGGCGGTATCGGCCCGCTCATCTGGGCCCAAACCGGCGCCTTCCGCAACGACCCAAACGGCGACTGGAACTGGCCCATCCAGCCTTGTCAGCCCGGCGTCGACCTGGATTGGGACATGTGGCTCGGCCACGAGTTTGGCCTCGCCCCCAAGCGCCCGTACGACCCAGAGCGCTACTCTCGATTTCGCAAGTATTGGGACTACTCCGGCGGCCTGGCAACGGACCTGCTGTACCACTCGTTGGCGCACCTGCTGATCGGCATGGGTGGCGGCTTCCCAGCGGAGGTGGTGGCCACCGGCTGCCAAAGCGTGCACACCCTCGCCAACGACAAGCGCGAGGTGCCGGATAACTTCCACACCTTCGTGCGCTACCCGGGCAAGTACGTCTGCCAGATGTCTGCCACCCAGGAGAACGAGAACGGCATTCCGGACGTCATTCGCGGCGAGTACGCTACCCTCACCGTGGAGGGACCAGACGTGGTCATCCGTCCGGAGCAGCCGTTTTCGGACAAGATGACCGAGATGGCCCGAAGCAGCGAGCTGTTCGCTGGGGCGAGGCTCACGGCGGCAAAGGATAACCAGGGCAGAGAGCGAGTGACGGAGATTCGGGTAGCGGGAATGCCGCGCGCTGGCCATATGGAGAACTGGCTTGACTGCATACGCACCCGGGAGCAGCCCAGCCTGAACGCCGACCGCGCGTACGAGACGATGGTGCCGATCGCCCTCTCTGTGCGGGCCTACCGCGAGGGGCGCACCCTCACATTCGATCCCAAGGCCCAGACCGTTCCCGGCGAGAGCGGTCCGGTGCGGCCATGGAATCAGAGGGGGAAGCTCATCCGCTGATGCATCGAGCCGGAAACGTGCACCCGGCGGAGCTCGGCCTGCCGCTGCGAAACCGCCGGCGCGGCGCTTCGGCGGATTGGCGTGGCCAGGCGGATGGAAGAGCGCTGGCGGGCCTGCTTCGCTAGCCAGTGGCGCGGGTAGCTTGCCTGCACTCCGGGCAGAGGCCGTACAGCTCAAGGCGGTGGTGGTGTATCTCGAAGCCGTGCTCCGCCGCCACCGCCTCTTGTATGCGCTCAACCTCCACGTTGCTGAACTCCACCGTGCGCCCGCACGACGTGCACACCAGGTGATCGTGGTGGTCCCCCACGTTCGTATCGAAGCGTGTGAGGCCATCCCCAAAGCTGACGCGCCTGGCCATGCCGCACTCCGCGAGAAGGTTGAGGGTGCGGTACACAGTGCTGAAGCCTATGCCCGGGTGCGTTTCGCGCAGGCGATCGTACAGCTCCTCGGCGCTTACGTGCCCTCCAAGGCTTGCGAAGGCTTTGACGATCTCCTCCCTCTGGATCGTGTGTTTCAGCCCTCGTCGTCTCAGAAGGTCGATGAATCGCTGGGCGTCGTCCATGGTCTGGTGGCTCGTGGGTGGTTTGCACAGCCATTCTACGACGACGACGCCCGTTCGTCAACGCCCGCGAAGGGACCATATTAGGTCGCTAACGGGGATCTGCCGCCCTCTATCCTCGGCCCTTTCCCCCAACGCTTCGGGAGACGGAGGGAGCGCTGGGGTGACGAGAACCCGGACCGGCACGCTAGGCTCATCTTAGCGCACACGGCCCCGGCTGCTCGGCGGCGTGCCTACGCGCGGCATGCGGGCGTCGCGCACTGGCCATGCAAGGGGACCGTCCACACTCCGCAAGGGTTTCGGTCTGGCAAGCTATCGACGGTTGCCCTTCTCGACGGTGGCGGAGACGAGCAGGACCGCCTGGTCCTCGCCTTTCGCGTCACGCGCCTTCGGCGTCTTGAGGCCGGTGATGATGAAGCTATCGCCAGGGCGCTGCTTCACCGTTGCGGCGGTTGTGGTGCTCCTGGCGTCCGGGGCGGGGGGCGCCAGGGCGCTTTGGCTATAGGCCAGGTTCACGGTGACAGTGCCGTCCGGATTCACCACGGGCGTAACGGTTAGCCTCTGCACCCACGTCGAGGGATCACTGCTCAGCGACAGGGCGGCCTCCCTTCCCGCGATGGTGAGGATACGCGGCGAGGCAACTACCGTGGCGCCGGCACCCTTCAGCGCCTTCAGAAACTGCGAGGCTTGCTCCTCTGAGATGGGCACTACCTGAGCTGCAGAGCCCGAGGCCTCCCCAACTGCAGGCCGTATCCCGGCTTGCTTGCACGCGGCGGCAATGGCGACCTCCGGGGCAGCCAGAAGCGTGGCATTGCACACCACCTTCTGCGGCTCAACGTCCAAGCTGGAGAGCAGCGTCTCCAGTTCCCGCAACTCCTCATCGCTGCCCGACGCAACCACCGAGTTGGTGCCGAGGTCTGCGGCAAGCGACATCTGTTTCCGAGGGCCGGCGAGCCCTCCAGGCGATTTCCCCCACGCCGCGTCGCTCTGCTGGATCAGCGAAACAACGTCTGCGGCGTTCGCGTAGTTCAGCCGAAAAACCCGCGTCTGCAGCGACGACGACCTAGGTGCAACGTCTATCCCCTGGATCAGATGCCCCAATTCCCTTACGGATTCCGGCGTGCCCACAACCAAGAGTTGGTTGGAGGAGCCGAGGGCGGTGGCCATCTGGATGCCCTTAGGGAGATGGCGCAGCTCCTCGCCGGTAACCGCCTGGTCTGGTTGGGCGCGCACCCCAAGGCTCCTCAGGAGGTCCTGCGCCCTAACGTATCGGAGCGCGAAGAACTGCGTGAGGGTTGAGCCGTCCTGTGACGGAGCGGCGGTGGGGTTGGCGCTGGGCTCGCCGTTGGGTTTGTCAATGGGAGGCTTCGGGGGGGCGGGAAGCGTGCGGAGCAGAGGGTCCAGTGCCCGGTGAAACTCATCTTGGCGAAACACCACCACATTGCCCCGGACGCTGTAGGCGAGGCCGGCCGCATCTGCAACGGCGGCCACCGCGTCGTCAAGAGGGACGTCCTTCAGGTGAAGGGTGACGCGGCGGTCCGACGGGATGTCGCCCTCGATGACGTAGCTGGCGCCGGAATCAGACAACGCCTGCAGCGCCCTGCCCACCTCGACGTTGGTCAGATCCATGGTGACCTTCCTCCTGCCGGCCTCGCCAATGCTTGGGCGGCTGGGAGCAGCGGACGGGTTCTCGGGGCGTGGCGGCAGCAGCCGAGTCTGCGGCGCGACCAATATGGGTGGATAAGGAGCGTCGGTGAGCAGGCGGACGCCGAACGGAGATGCGCGTAGCACCACTATCTGCCCCACCAGGGAGTACGAGACGCCAGCAGCATCCGCCAGGGCCTGCAACGCCTCCTCGAGCGGCACGTCTTTGAACCTTGCGGAGACGCGGCGGCCGGTGGGCAGATCCCCGCTCACCGCGTAGTTCACGCCCGCGGTCTCCAGCAGGTTGGTTACCGCCTCCGCCGCTTCGGCGCGGGTTACCTGCAGAGACACTTTCCTCCTGCCCAGGTCACCGAGGCTGCGGGGGGGCATAGGCAGCCCGCTGGTGGCGTACACGGTAGCGGCGCGTGGGGGCTTGGGTACGCTGTTTGCAGCGGAAACGCTCAATGGCGGCGCTGGCGGTGCCGGCAGGTTGGGCGCGCTGCTAGCGGCTCTAGCCCCTTGGAGCGGCGCTGGGTTGGGCGGCCCGGGCGGGGAGGTGGGGTCCGCAATGTATTGGGCGATGGCGGCGCCGTGTGTGCTAGCGAGAGCAAGCGATAGTCCAATTGTCAGGAATGTCGATGCTGCCTTTGCGAGAGTCTTCATCGTGGCCTTTTCCCTCCATCGGCGAGGCAACCAGGTTGCCGGGCAAAGTGAAGCTGATATCCAGGCGCTGCAGGTCTCCGTTCGGGCCGTACTGTTTCGCCACGTTCAGGCTTTCAAGGCCGTCCGGGCCGGCGGGGTCTGGCGACACGGCGATCTTGTAGGATGCAGATAGTTCCCTTGCCGATGGCTGCGGCTGTGGATCGGCCGGCTCGGACACCACGACGAGCACTGGCTGATCGGCACGCGCCAATGCCATCGGGGCGGGTTTCACGTATCGCCTTTGGCCGGCGTGTAGCTTCCGCACCCGGGGGTGGTGAGCATGTCGCCCGGGCAATTGAGTCCGCTTGGGCGGCGCCGGGGGCGATGGTTCCGGGCCCAGTTCAGGCCCCTGCGGCGGCCCTGCCGTCGGATGCTGCTTCACCGGCTGAGGCTTGAGCGCCACCTTCGCGGCCGAAGCCAGGCGGGGATCCGCATTCCGTGCGGGGGCCAGCACAAGGGCGATTGCCACCGAAGCCGCCAGGGCAGCCGCCACAAGCGCCAGGCGCCACGCCCATGCTCGCCCGCGACGGGCACGCAGCTCGGCCTCCACCAACGTCCACAGATGCTCCGGCGGAGGGAGATCCAACGCCGTCCTCAGCGCGTTGGCCGCGGCACTACACGCGGCCACTTCCTCAGAGCAGCGCGCACACGTCATAAGGTGGGGGGCTACCAGTTGCGCGCGCGCAGCGTCCAGCTCCCCGTCGATGTACGCATCCAAAAGGGGTTCCACGCGAGTGCACCCCAACGGTGTTGCTTCTTCACTCATATCTCTTGAGCGCCGTAACGCTCCCTGAACAGCCGCCGGCCGCGGTGAAGCCAGTTCTTCACGTCCTCCGTGCTGCACCCCAATGCGTCTGCAATCTCAGCGTAGGAAAGGCCCTCCACCTCACGCATAACGAGGACCGCGCGATAGTTGGGCGGCAGACTCGCCAGCGCCTCCCTAACGCGAAGCGCAAGCGATACGTCACCCGCTCTGCTTGGGTGCTCCTCAAGGAGTGGCGGGCCAGGCTGCTCCGGAGTCCGCGCCCGGCGTCTCAGCAAGTCTAGGCATACGTTCACCGCGATGCGATGCAGCCACGTTCTGAAAGTAGAATCGCCACGGAAGCGACGCAGGTTCTTGAGCGCACGGATGAGGGCCTCCTGCGCCGCGTCCTCGGCGTCCTGGCGGTGGGCGAGCATTCCGTTGCACAGCAGCCATACGTACCGGTGGTGGCGTGCAAAGAGGCACCTGAGCGCCTCCTCGTCTCCCCCAATGCACCGAGCTACCAGCTCGCGATCGGCCACCCCGGTATCCAGAGTCCGCGGGGGGCTTTGGTCCGCTTTGGCTGTCCCCATCGTCACCCAGTTAGACGACGCGATAGCCCGCCATCTCTCACCGCCCAGCCGAACACCCCTGGCTCTGCGCGACGGGAGGGCACTGGCGGTAGCCTCCGCGCTAACAAGAGGAGTACCAGCCCAGCGTACCGAAAGAATCTGTAGCCGTTCCACGGTGCCGGCGGAAAGGCAAAGGCGCGCACGGCATCGCGCGGACGGAGAAAGGGAACGCTGCAGTGAGCAAGGAACCTAGATCCCGCCAAGCCGAGATCAGCAGACGCGATCTCTTGAAGGCCACAGCCGCCGTGGGAGCTGGCGCGTTTGTGGCCGGCATGCTAGACGGCGACCGGCTCCACGCCGCACCGGCGCCCAAGCTTCCTCTCCGCCAGCTAGGCCGCACCAAGCTGATGGTTACCTCAATGGCCGTTGGTGGCATCGGTCTGGAGGACCCAGCCGTGCTGGCTCACGCTTTCGATGTGGGCTTCAACTCAATCCATACCTGTCCGGGGTACGTGGGCGGCAGGAGCATTAGGGCCGTGGGCGAGGTGATGAAGACTCGCCGCAAGGGCATCCTCCTTTTCCTGAAAGATGAGCCTCGCGCAATCGACGATGACCTCAAGCTGCTCAACACCACGTGGGTGGAGTGCATCTTGCCCCAAACCGATAGCCCCGAGCAGGCTGCGGACCCAAGGCGCCGCGCGGATTTCGAGGCCGCCAAGAAAGCGGGCAAGATCCGCTTCATGGGTTGCGCCATCCACCAGAACGTTCCAACCATCCTGAAGGCCGTAGTCGAGCAGAAGTACTACGATATGGCTCTCATCGTGTACAACCCGGCCTCAGGGAACACGGCGGAGCGCACCGCGTTGGATGAGGCCATGGCAGCCGCCCGCAAGCAGGGCATGGGCATCATGGCCATGAAATCCGTGCGCGGCAGCAACCAGTCGGAACAGCAGGCATCCGTTAAGGCCCTGCTCACCGATGCCCGCGTGGACGTGGTGCTGAAGACCATGCGCACGCATCAGGACGTTGAGAACTACCTGGCCATCACCAAGGCTATGGCCGGTCTGCCCAGAAAGATCGCATCCACTGAGATCGGCGAGCAGTTGGCCGGGCGCGTGTGCGTGGCGTGTGGCCAGTGCGGCAAGTGCCCTCAGGGCATTCCAGTGGCGGATATCCTGCGCTTCAGGATGTATTCGGAGGAGTACGGTTGGGTTGACTACGGCCGGCGGCAGTACGCAGCGTTGCCTGCCGACAAGCTGGCCAGCAACTGCACCAACTGCGGCGAGTGCCTGCAGGGGTGCGGCAACCGGCTCAACATTCCCAAGATGCTGGCGGAGGCCCATGCCATCTTGTCCTGAGTGTGCGTGCCTCAATGGGTGCGTAAGGGGAGCCTAGCGTCGAGGTGCGCGGGCCCCCCGCCCCTTTGCCTAACCTGGTTGCAGGCCCCGTTCCCTCGCCCGCAACGTGTTGCTGCCTGCGGCCGATTCGACGTGCCTCTGCCAGCACAACCAGCGAGCGGGAACGGCTCTCCATGTCAATACCCGTTGGGGAAAGGGTTGGGGATACGGGGCCCTTCCGGAGCGCACCACCAGATCCGCAAGCCCTTGCGCCATGGCTGCGGTCTTCCGCGGCGTGGGCAAACGTGGTATAATGCACCCGGCCACCGGCGGAGAGGTGTCCGAGCGGTTGAAGGAGGCGGTCTCGAAAACCGTTGTGGCGCTTGCGCCACCGTGGGTTCGAATCCCACCCTCTCCGCCATCCCATCTAGCCAACAGCTCACGAATCGGGGAAGCGCGCCAGCACAACCGGCAGGCGGCAGTGCCCCCTGTCCCTCAAATGCGTTGGGGATAGGGGCCGGAGAGCGGCGCCATCTCGGAACGCACCATCTGCGTCCGTCAGCTCTCGCTCGTCGGGTTGGCGGCCCCAGTGTTCACTTGCCTTCTGCCAGACGCTGCGCCCTGCGCGAGTCTCCTCCTCTGGCCGCCCGTCTCTAGCCTCTCAGCTCTCTTCCGTCCACCACTACTGAAGCACCCCCGCCACCGTCCTGAGTATTATGATGGCGTCCGCCATGGTGATAACGCCATCGCCGTTCATATCCCCCACGAAGACGTCCCATGGAGTTGGCTTGCGCGTTCCGATCACCATCTGCAAGGCCAGAGTTACGTCTGGGATATCAAGCTGCCCATCGCCGTTCAGGTCTCCCTTCAACGGCCCAACGGACTGCCCCAGCGCCAGCCCTGCCAGGGTTTGCGGCTGCACATCTGTCTGGGCCACCAGCCACTGCAGCAACTGTTCGAAGCTTTGCAGGGTCTGCCACCCGCTGTCATCTGGGTAGAAGTCCGCGAACTCGTATGGGTGCATCAGCACAACAAGCGGGCCTGGGGCGGCCGTGCCTTGGCGGATGGCCTGGATTTTGCCCACAATGTTTGCGGTGCTGGCGTTCTCGGGCAGCGACTTCAGCTGCCCCATGCCATAGGTGGTGCCGCTCTGGTCGGCGGAGAACACCGAAAAGCCCAGCGCATTCAGCGCCCTTAGGGTGTTCGAGTCGTAGGTGTTCCAGGGTGGCACGAAGGTCACTACCTGGCGACCTATGGCCCCCTCAAGCATCCGTTTGCCAGCGCTTATCCTAGCGTACTGCGTGTTGTAATCTACGCCCTGGAACTCCGTGTAACCTCCTGCGGACGGATCTCGCACGGTCTGGTGGGTGTAGCCGTGTAGCGCCACCTCAACGATGCCGGAGGCAATGGCGTCACGCAGGATCGCCGCCTTCTGCGGAGTGAGAGGAACGCTGGTTTCCGGGTCCAGGGAATGAAAGTCGCCTGAGCAGACGTTGGGGATCACAGCGATAGTGATGGGAATGTGGTACTGCTTCGCCAGGGCGATGACGGCGCTATCGAGAGCTGTAGGGGTTACGGACGAATAATCGTCGTACCGCAGCACCACAGGGATGGCACCTTGATTCGCAGCCTGGCATATTCCCGTGCACGCAGGCAGAAGAGCGAGCGCGCCGATCCAAGCAACTACACGGAATGCCCTCAGCATATGCACTTTCTGCTTTGCCCGCAACGGCAGTTGGCTAGAGAGCATGGCAGGCGGGATCTGCACGCTCGTGCCGGCAACGCGGACCCTGAATGCGTCGGGCCCGCGTCTCCTACCATCATCTTAACATCTTAGGCAACGACTATGCCACTCGTGCCGCCCCATGGACCGTGTGTCGGCCGTCCACAGGCCTACCTCCGCCTCCTCCGTCCTTGGGATGAAAGCCGCTTGGCCGCTGAGCTTTGGCGCGCGGCATCGAACCGCCCGGCCTGGGGGGAGGACTTGGTTGAGGCCAACCAGAATAACCAGTTCTTGGGGCTACACGGGCGGGCCGGTATGCCTGGCAGGGCAGCACACGGCCTCAACTGAGGTGGCAGCCACACCTCAGGCCCGCGCATTACCGGTCTCTGTGGGTGTTGGATGGGCCGAGCATCGCCTCCGCGGGGCTTAGTGGTCATCGGCTCACCTGTCTCATTCCCCGTTGTCGGAAAGGGGTCCTTACTATGCTTAGCCTCAGGGGATCGGCGGCCATGGCCCTGCTTGTGTTTCTGGCAGGTGTTCCATTGGCCAGCGCCGACACCAAGACCCTTACAACAGCGGCCGACTTTCTAGCCGGCCGACTCACAAACGTGCAGGTAAGGCCGGACGGCGATGGCGCCGTAGCGTTGGCCCCGGTTGCCACGCCTGGCGGATGGCAGCTTGGCACCGCATTGCCGTCGCCGGTCTCCTTCCATGCCGCGGCCTACTACGCTGGCCATGTGTACAGCATAGGCGGTCGGCAGGGCAGCAGCAGCGATTTCGTTCCGGACGTGTTCGTCTCCACGCTGGACGCCAACGGCATGCCCGGCCCTTGGGGGGCCACCACCCCGCTCCCGTCCGGCAGGGCGTTTCACTCCGCCGTTGCCTACGCTGGCTACCTTTACGTCATTGGCGGAGACAAGCCCGGCTTCGTGGTTACGCCAGAAGTCTGGTACGCGCCCATAAAGGCGGACGGCCAGCTTGGCGATTGGAAGTCCGCATCCCCGCTGCCGGTTGACGCCGGCCGAGACCTTGCCGGCGTAGCAGCGGCGTACGGGCGTCTATACGTGGTTGCAGGCGCCTCCAACGATGCGTTTGCCGGCAACAGCACCGTCTTCTCCGCCGACGTGAAGCCGGACGGCTCGCTCACTCAGTGGCAGGAGGACCGCGACCTTCCGGATGAGGCCGCAAGACTTGGTGCTCCCGCCATCTTCTCGTACGATCACCTGTACGTGGTCGGTGGCGATGCCCCAAGCCTCAACGCAGACGTCCCGCTCAACACCGTCTGGAGCGCCCTCGTCCAGCCAGACCAGAAGCTGGGCGATTGGGGCAGCACCACCGAGATGACCGTTCCGCTGGTGGACTCCGGCGGCAACGTGGTTGGCTCGCGTCCGGAGCCCCGCTACTACGACTGGAACTCCGGCGTGGCCGCTGGCGGCAACCTGATCTTGGTTGGCGGGCACGCAATCCCAGATGGAGCCCAGGAGGCGTCGCCGGTCTCCTCCGTGCTTGTGGGCAGCCTTAACGCAGACGGCAGCGTCGCCAGTTGGGCGTTTAGCCCCAACCCGTACCCCTTCACCGTTTCTCGCACGGCCGCCGTGGTTGCCAACGACCGCATCATCGTGCTTGGCGGCAGAGACTCCAACGGCGACGACCACTCGGAGGTGTACGTGGCGCCGCTTGTCCCCGCCACCCCCGCCGCAGTTGCCGCCAACGGCCTGTATGAGTCCCCCATAATCGACCTGGGCCAAACCTCCAACATCTCCAGCATCCAGTGGGAGACGTCGGGCACCGCCACTATGACGCTGCGCGCAAGGGTTGCGGACGAATCTGGAACCTGGAGCGCGTGGACCGCCGAGGACGCCAACCACAACAGCTCAATCCAGAAGAGCGGCAGGTACGTGCAGTTCGCCGTTAAGCTCACCAGCGACGGGCAGAAGACCGGCGCACTCACCGCGGTTACCATCAACTACGGCGCGGCGCCAACCGTTGTGTACGGAGACCTGACCGGAGATGGGGTGGTGAACATCTCGGACGCACTTGCAGCCCTTCGGATATCGCTTCAGCTGGATACCCCCACTCTCGCCCAGCTGGAGGCTGGCGACGTGGCTCCTAAGCCCGGTCGCGGTCCTAAGGCCGGCCAGCCGTTTGGGGACGGGGTTATCAACATTCTGGACGTGGGCCGCATTCTGCGGGCGGCGCTCCACCTAGAGACGCAGTTCCCATAGGCCCGTTCGCCCTGGTGCGAACTGGTTGTGGTTTCATCCGGGGGCGAGGGCGTCTTCGCCCCCGTCTTGCCCTTTGAGCCATGTGCGAGGGTGTGGCGTGTTCCTGGCCAAGCTCCGTACGCTGCTAAGCCGTGGGCGGGTGCCCGTTCGCGATGAGAGCGAGCTTCGCTATGGGCTGCGCCGCATCATAATCGCGTGGGGCTTCGGCTCGATCTTCTTCAACACTACCGCGGGTGCTCCGTTCGCGTCCTTCGCCCGCAATCTCGGCGCGGGCGACCTCTTCTTCAGCTTCCTCTCCTCCGTGCCGATGCTGGGCGCCGCCGGGCAGTTCCTCTCCTCATACCTGGTGGAGCGCACCGGCCGGCGTCGGGCCATCTTCGTGCGGGCGGGTATGGTGCAGCGCTTGGTGTGGATTCCCATCGCGCTGCTGCCCTGGGTTCTCCCGCGTGGAGGCCCCGTGCTTGTCGGACTGGCGTTCCTCATGTTCACCGGCAGCTTCTTCGGCAACCTGGGAAGCCCGGCGTGGATGTCGTGGATGTCCGACCTCGTGCCGCTGCGCCTGCGGGGCAAATACTTCGCGGTGCGGATGCGCATCGGCACCATCATCGCCCTCGCATCAGCGGGCGTTGCCGGCCTGGTGCTCGACTGGTGGCCGGCCCCCATCACATACACTACTCTGTTCATTGCTGCATCCATCTGCGGCGCAATCGACGTTGGGCTCTTCATCAAAGTGCCAGAGCCGCCGGTGCGAGACCGATCGGTGCCTCCTCGCCTGGCCGACCTGGTGCGCACGCCGTTCCGCAACGAGCGGTTCAGGCGGTACATCTCCTACTCCATCTGCTCAGCCCTGGGATTCAACATAACCGGCGCCGTGCTGTGGCTGTGCGCCCTGGAAACGCTCCGGATGAGCAAGTTCTCCGCGAACCTCACGCTGCTGATGGCGCACATGACGGGCATCGTTCTCTTCTCCACCATGTGGGGCCGCCTGGTTGATCGCTACGGCAACCGGCCTGTGCTGAGGGTTACGGCGTTTGGGCTGGCCTTTTTCCCGCTGGCGTGGGTCTTGGCGGAGCCGGGGCGGTGGTGGTTCCTGGTGCTCAACGGCTTCATTGCCGGCATGTTTTGGGGCGGTTTGGACCTGGCCAACTTCAACCTGCTGCTGGGCCTGTTTCCCAGTGAGAACAGAAGCATCTACCTAGCAACGTACTCCGTGGTGGTGGGGCTGGTGGCGTCTGTCTCACCGATGGTGGGAGGTGCCATTGCGGAGGCGCTTAGGGGGCTGCATGTGCCGGTGGGTCCGGTGCAGATCATCAACTACAAAGTGGTGTTCCTGGTGGCGATTGTGGTTCGCTTGTTCGCCGCGTTGGTGATGCTGCCACGCGTGCAGGAGGAGGGAGCGCGCAGGGCACGGGAGATGGTGCGTGACCTGACGGAGCAATGGAGCGTTAGGCTGCGGAACAAGCAATGATGGCAACCTGGCGCGGAACGAGAGGCGGGCGGGAGGATGGATCCCCCCGCCCGCGGCGTTTGGGCAGTCAGCCGCGCCGACTGCCGTGAGTACCAGCTGGGGCTACGGCAGGCTGGGTATCAGGCCAACCGCGTAGCGCAGGATCCTGGTAACGTCCGCGATGGTGATCTTGCCCTCGTGGTTCAGGTCGCCGGCCTGAAGCTGGGCGGGCGTGGGGGTCTTAAGCCCCACCGCTATCTGGAGGGCGATAGTCACATCCGCAACCGAAACCTGGCCATCGCCGTTCAGGTCTCCAAGCACCACTGGGGTGGGCCTGGTGCCCGGCGAAGACACCGAGCTGCCCTGCGCCACGATGACGTAGCCGAGGGTGAGCGGCGTGGTGGACGTGGAGGGAACCTCAACGCGGAAGTCGGCCTCAAGCGGCTGAACCCCATAGAAGCCCGCGTCCGTGATGCTTACATCCGCGTCCTTCCACGTCTTGGTGTCGGTCTTGTCCACTATAGGCACGCTCACCTCGTACTTGCCGTTTCCGTTGCCGATGGTGAGGTCCGAGCTGTTGTACACCAGCGAGATGGTGTCCGTGCCCTCGTCGTAATAGTGAACGCGGATCGTGGCGTTGGTGGTTGGCTGCCCACGATACATGAAGTTGTCGTCAACGTCGAACGCGAAGGCGTTCGCCTGGAGGCCAGGTTCTCCGGCCACCGTGGTTGCAGTGGATGCGAAGCGCGCGGTTGCAGAATCACCGGCGGGTGGCAGCAGATGCCTGAGGCCCTGGTTGACGTCGGGCGCGCCAAGCCAGCTTATGACCTGGTTCCCGTAAGCCTGAAGGGTGATTGTGCCCAGGTCGGTGGTTTGACCTGTGGTTACTGTGACAGTCTGCGTGGCGCCCTGAAGGCCGCTGCCCCTGGAGACCACGGTAACGGGATACGTCCCCGGAGGAACGGATGCGCTGAAGCTGCCGTCCGCGCCGGTGACTGCGGCGACGTAACCAGAGCCTTGAGCTGTGGTGGTTGGATCGTAGCCCACCACGATCGAGGCGCCGGCGAGGTTGCCGCTGGGGCCTTTGACCACGCCCTTTAGGGTGCCGGTATCGGGCGTGCTGGCCGCCTCAAGCGTCAGTGCGAAGAGGCCGCCGCTTTGGGTTGGGTATCCGCCCGGGTCCGGGTTGAGCGTGATGCTCCTGAGCCGCTTGGTGAAGTTTTGGATGAACCGCGGCTCGTAGTATATGGCGCAGTTGGGCGTTGTGATGCCGCCTGCGTTGTACCGACCCTGGAATCGGAACCAGTCCTTCTCAACTCCGCTGGCGGAGCCACACCAGTCCGTGAACTGAACGGGCACGGACTCGGTTGTGCCATCTGTGAAGTTCAGCGTCCAGGTTCCCGTGTAAGAGCCGGAGACGCAGGACTCCAGGAAGTAGATGGCGTCGTAGTTGGCCTCCGGCACCGGGAGCACCTGGCCGTTCACGAAGATCATGTTCTGCCCGCCGTCGGCGGTGCTTCCCATGTTGAACGTGATGCCGCCGAAGGTGGCCGTGCCGTTGTTGATGGGCGCTTGCTCAGACGGGAACGCCGTGTCGCCAAAGGTGTAGTCCTGTGGAGAGTTGGCGTTGCTGAACCAGTCTTGGCTGTAGTTCAGCGGATACTGAACCTGAACCACCGGTTGGCCAAGGCTGAACGGCTGAGAGAGCGTCTGCCCTGCAGTGACGGTGATGTCTTGCAGAGCCGGCGCGAACTTGCCGGGCAGCAGGGCGCCAATGGTATAGCTGCCCGCTGGCACCACAAAGCTGTAGTTGCCGTTGGCACCCGTGGTCTGCGACAGCGGACCGATCCGCACAACGGCGCCGGATGCGGGCTGACCGTTGGCCGTAACGGTGCCGGATACTGTGGCAAGCGCCTCGGGCGTCTGGCTGGACTCCGTGGTAAGGGCCCACAGCTCTGGGGAGGCGGTGGTGTCGCTGCCCAGCTGCGTGGAGAACGAGACGGACGCGAGCTGCTTGCTGGCGTCCACCGGGATGAACTGGTAGAAGATGTACGCGTTGCCGGCTGGAGTGCCCGTGTTGTCCAGCAGCTGCGCAGAGATAGCCTGTATCTCGTTGGCGGTTGGTGCCTGGGTGTGGGCGGCAATGCTAACCGGCACGGTCGCGGTGGTGCCATCCGTGTAGGTAAGCAACGCGTTTCCTTGGTAGCCAGCGCCGCTTCCGGTACTGGATGCCAGTATGTCCAGGCCAGAGTAGTTGGCCTTCCCAAACAGGAAGGTACTGAGCGCCAGGGGTATCACGTTCTTGGCACCCGGACTGGTAGGCGGGAAGGTGAACGTTACGTTGGTGTTTGGCACCTTGAACTGGCTACCGCCGGCGGGCAACGACGACGCGTCGTAGGCGGGATCTGTCGGTATCACGTCGTAGTCTGCTGGCGCATCGGTGGAGTTCACCCAGTCACTGGTGTATTGCAGCGGGTAGGGGGTTAAGACCACCGGCTGGGTGAGGGCCAACGTTACCGTTTGTGTGGCGCCGCCCGCAATAGTTACCGTCTGCGATACCGGCGCGTACACTCCGGCCTCATACGTCGTGATTTTGTAGTCGCCCGCCAGGAGCAATGGCAAGCTGAAATTCCCCTGCGCATCCGTGGTTAGGTGGTACGCTCTGTTTCCGCTGGTGATCACCACAGGAAGGCCAGATGCGGACCCCGAGGCCACAGTCACCGTGCCGTTGATTGTGCCAGTGGGCACCGGGCTTGGGGCCGGCGTTAGGGCAGTGGCGGGGATGATGTCCTTTGGCGTTGATGCGCTTTGCCATCGCACGTGCACCACGGCACCGCCGGTGTTCTCATAGTACTCCACCATGATGTAGTACTTGAGGCCGGCAGTGAGCGTGATGGGGTTGGACGCCACCTCAGTCGGACCCTGGTCCTTCCAGTTATCCACGGCAGGGGTGCCAGGGTTGGCGGGATCGATGGGGTTGGGGCTAATCCACAGCCGGGAGCCATCGTCCGACTCGGTGTAGAACGTGAAGTCCTCGGACACCGGCGCGGTCACCTGCCCAAGCCATCTTATTGCGAACTTGTCGGATGGAAGGGACGGGTCTGGCGATCCGGTGCCAAAGTCGAAGTCCACCGTCTGGTCCACACGCAGCAGCACCAGGTTGGCATCGGTAAACACCTTGGTGCGATCCGGAGGCGAGGGGAGAGACGGGGAGTACGCATAGTAGAGGCCGAGGAGACCGTTTTGGGCATGGGCCGGAGAGGCCGATAGAGATAGACAGAGGAGCAGCAGGCTGCTCAGCGCCAGTAGGAAGGCCAGACGCGTGGGACGAGCGCCTGGCGAGGTCCGGGTACTTTTGGTCATACTGCCCTCCCTGCGTGAAACCACCATTGGGTGCGCAATGCCTTCCGGAGGGAGCCTCCGCGCGGGGCCAGCCCCGTTACCTACTTGGTCCGTCCCCTACGGTGGCCATCGCCACTCGGGCGGTTCCACGCGGACGCATGCCATGTTATACTGGACAAAGAAGGCATACCCAGATGCCAAGAGGTCCAAACCAGGTGAAGGGGTCAGAAGTCCGTATTTCTGCTTCTCCGCCTGAAAGGTAGGCTCTTCAGGCCTAGAGGAGGGGATCACCATGTACAGCTTCCGCCGCCCATCGCTTTGGCACAGCAGCTCAGCAGGCCGTTGCGCGAAAGCCGTGGCCATGCCTCTGGTGGCGGTTGCGCTGCTGCTGGCCTGCTTTCGCCCGCTGATGTCGGCCAGCAGCGAAACGTCCTCCGCGCCGTCCAGGTCGGCAAGCGAGATCAAGCCGGACCTCGTGTTGGACTTCAGCTCCGACCTGGTTGGCTTCGTTGAGCCGTGCGGCTGCGTCACCGGCCAGTACGGCGGCGTCGCCAGAAGGGCCACCTACCTCAAGCGGGCCCGCGCCTCTGGCATCCCCATCCTCACGCTGTTCGCGGGCGACTTGGTGGCCGGTGTGGGCGAGCTGAACGACATTCGCGCCGATACCCTCCTTGCCGCCTTCGCTCAGATGAAATACGATGCCGCCGTCCCCGGTGAGATGGACCTGCTGGAGGGCGCAGATGTGGTTCGCAGGCGGTGGCTTCCACACCAGTTCTCGGTGGCCGGCAACCTCACAGACACCGATGGCAAGCCCATACTTCCTCGTTATCTGGTGCGCACGGTCACCATCCCCCCAGCCGGGGGCCGCCCGGGCCGTTTTCGCGTGGCCATCACCGGCCTCATCAGCCCGGACCTTCTGCAGAAGGCCGAGCAGATCACCGGAACCACAGCTGAGGGCCTGCGCCTGTCAGACCCCAAGGCGGCCCTTCTCTCGCTGCTGCCGCGAATGAAGAAAGAGGCCGACTTGGTGGTAGTCCTTGCTCACCTTGGCGTGCCGGCCGCCGCCCAGCTTGGGAAAGATGTGCCGGATGTGGACGTGATCATCGCCGGCCATAACCCCACGGTGTCGGTGCTGACCCCGCCGGACCTGGGTGGTCCGCTCTTGGTGGCCGCAGGCGACCGCGGCCGGCACATCACGGAGCTCAGGCTGAAGCTATCCCAAGCCGGCATTGAAGCCTACTCCACCCGTCAGCAGCCGCTTGGCGACATCATCCCAAACGACCCGGCCCTGGCGCAGCTGATGGAGACGTATCGGTCCAAGGCGGCGGGCTACGGCCGAGAGGTACTGGCGGCGTTGGCGGCTAGGCGCACGGAGCAGGCCGGGCCGTACACCGGCGCGAAGGTGTGCGCCATGTGCCATCAGGCAGAAGATGCCCAGTGGAAAACCACCAAACACCCCAACGCGTTGGAGGCGCTGAAGAAATGGCACCCATCCGCCGCTTACAGGGTTGAGTGCCTGCAGTGCCACGTGGTGGGGCTTGGCAGCCCATATGGGTACCTCGGCGAGAAAGCCACGCCCCAGTTCGTTGGGGTTCAGTGCGAGAACTGCCACGGCCCGGGGCGAAAGCACGTGGATGCTGCCTTCGCCAACAAGCCGTCCGCCGCGCTGATAACGAAAACCCCCACCGAAGCACTTTGCCGCTCTTGCCACGACCTCGAGAACGACCCGCATTTCGACTTCCCAACGTACATTGTAAAGGTGAGGCACAAGTAGGCGGCATGTTGGCGGGGCTCACTCATGTGGGCAGGTTCGAGGGACGGGTTGGCGGGATCGATGCCTACGCAGTCGGCACCCAGGGCCAAAGCTAGCATTGACGGGTAGGCGCACCACGTGCTACACTGAATCACTCAGCACCATTCGGACTGAACGGCGCGCCGCGGGAATTGGCGGGGCGCCGTGCCGCTGCCTGGGCTCGCAGGCCGGCATGCCCATCGCGGGGAGGAGTGAACTGATAGTGATGCTACTGGGAACTCAACGCATCAACGAGCAGGGGCACCTGGAGATCGGCGGATGTGACGCCGTCTACCTCGCGGAGCGCTTCGGCACCCCGCTTTACGTGATGGATGAGCAGGCCATCCGCGCCAAGTGCCGCGCCCTGAAACAGGCATTCCTTTCCCGCTATCCGCACACCGAGATCTGCTACGCCGGCAAGGCCTTCATTACCACCGCCATGTGCCGCATCATCCAGCAGGAGGGCCTGGGCCTGGATGTGGCCTCCGGCGGCGAGCTCTACACCGCCCTGAAGGCAGGCTTCCCACCCGCCAAGATCGTATTTCACGGCAACTTCAAGAGCGATAGCGAGCTTCGCGCCGCGCTTGACAACCGCGTGGGCCTCATCGTGGTGGATAGCCTGTGGGAGTTGGAGTGCCTGGGCCAGCTGCTGAAACGGACCGGCGGCGAGGCGCGAATCCTCATACGCTGCACCCCCGGCATCGACCCGCATACCCACAAGAGAATCAAGACGGGCCAGGAAGACAGCAAGTTCGGGCTGGGCGTGAAGAACGGCCAGGCATTGGAGGCGATCCGGCTGGCGCTTAACACACCCGGCATCACCTTCAGGGGCATTCACTGCCACATCGGCTCTCAGCTCCTCCATCTCCACTCGTACGAAGAAGCCATCAAGGTGATGGTGACGTTCATGGCCCGAATCCGCGAGGAGACGGGGGTCACGCCCGATGTGCTGAACGTGGGCGGCGGACTCGGCATTCGGTACCTTCCAGAGCACGTTGCCCCAACCCCCGACGACTTGGCCACCCATATCACCGAGACGCTCATCCACCGCCTGAAAAGGCACAACCTGGAGCCGCCGCTGCTGGCCATCGAGCCCGGACGCGCCATTATAGGCGAGGCAGGTACCACCCTATACCGCGTTGGGCCGGTCAAAGACGTGCACATCAAGAAGGCACCCGGGCGCCGAACCTACGTGGCGATCGATGGCGGCATGTCCGACAACCCCCGCCCCCAACTCTACGACGCCCGCTATACCTGCATGCTGGCCAACCGCGTCAGCGGCACCGAGCGGCAGCTGGTAACCATAGCCGGCAAGCACTGCGAGACCGACATCCTCATCTGGGACACCGAGATCTTGCGACCGGTGCCCGGGGATATCCTCGCCGTGCTCTCCACCGGCGCCTACAACTACGCCATGGCCAGCAACTACAACCGCCTGCCCCGCCCCGCCGTGGTCCTCGTCAACAATGGCGAAGCGGATCTGATCGTAGAGCGGGAGTCGCTGGACGACTTGGTGAGGCAGGACCGCATCCCCCCGCGACTGGCCGGATGAACCGACGCGTCATCGCCCGGGCGGTCCGGCAAGCGCCATAAGGAGGAAGCCCGCCGTGGGGGAGGCACGGCGGGCTCTTGCGGAAGGAAGAGAGGAGGTTTTGAGCTAGCATTTTTTCCCCCTTATTCGGGGTTGCCAAACATGCCGTGTTTTGGCGGCCCGGCAACGCCATCGAACGGCGCTGGCTTGCTTGAGGCGAGGTTGTGGCCTGGCGGGTGGCTGGTGCGAGGTGCGGAATGCCTTCGGGACCGAACGATTGGATGCACCAAGCGAGGCGGGCCCCCCGACTTGCGCGTCACGCAGTGGACGCGGCCGAGCGCGAGTGGGCATGCTGTGCTGAGCCCAGCCAAGGTAATCAAGCACCCCCGGGAATCGGCCCAGCATCTGGCCGGCATACTCCCAGGATGGCCGCGGTGCGCCTATTCGGCTCTCTGGCCTGTTGCTGCGCAACCCCCTGCGGCGATGCCACCCCCCTACTTGCGTTGGATGCCTCGGATCTGCCGTTCGTCGACCGCCCGCTCCGCCGCGCGTTTCTCGCCTCTCACCGATCACCTCACGGCTCAATACACATGCATCGTGCCATCAAGCCGCCTTACGATCGGCATGTACGCTCGCTGGTAGGGGTACTTCGCCGCCAGCTCCTCGTTTATATCTATGCCCAAGCCGGGAGCCTCATTTGGCCGCACGTAGCCGTCCACGCCCAGTTCGCACGCGCCCGGCATAACTTCGTACGCGGCGTCAGGGAAGCGGGTCCACTCCAGCACCCCGAAGTTGCTGACGGCGATGCTGAGGTGCACCGCTGCCGCCTGGCCGATGGGACCTATATCAGCGGCCCCATGAAAGGCGGTTTTCACGTTGTACGGCTCCGCCATCACGCAGATCTTCCTGGCCTCCGTGAGTCCGCCGACGTGGATGGGGGCTATCCTGAGGTAGTCTATCCAACGGTTGGTGATGAGCGGCAGGCAGTCCCAGCGAGACGTGAACAGCTCTCCCATGGCCAGCGGCGTGGTTGACGCGGCTCGAACGAGCGGCCAACTCTCGCGCTGATCGGGCTGCAAAGCGTCCTCCAAGTAGAACAGGCGATACGGCTCGAGGTCCTTTGCCAGCCGGGCTGCCTCAATGGGGCTGAGCTTCTCGTGGACGTCGTGGAGCAGCTCCACCTCGTCGCCAAGCCTGGAGCGCAGGTGGGCAAACAGCTTTGGGGTGCTCACCAAGTACGGGGTGGGCTCGAAGATGCCGGTGGCGGGAATGCCTTCGCGGGGCGGCGGGTCAACCCGCAGCATGCCCGCGCCTCCGTAGTCGCCGATCTGCGCACGGACGGCTCGGTAGCCCCTCTGCAGAAACGACCTGACGCTGTCCTCCACCTCGGCGGGCTCGCGGCCGCCAGCGTGGCCGTAGCACATAACGCCGTCTCGTGCTTTGCCGCCCAGGAGCTGGTACACCGGCATGCCGGCCAGCTTCCCCTTGATGTCCCACAGCGCCAGGTCAACCGCACCGATGGCGGCTGCGTACACCGGGCCGCCGCGCCAGTACGTGTGGCGATACATAAGCTGCCACGCGTCCTCAATGCGCTGGGGATCGCGGCCCACCAACAGCGGAGCCATATGCTGGATGACCTGCGCAACGGCGAGCTCGCTGCCGTTCAATGTGCCATCGCCAACGCCGTAGATCCCCTCGTCCGTAATCACCTTCACCAGCACGTAGTTGCGCCCCGGGCAGGTGACGATCGTACGGACCTCCGTGATCTTCATTCCGCAAACCCCCTACTGAAAGCGGGCGGTGCCGTTCGGCGCGTCGCCATCCCGCGCATGGCAACGAACCGTGGGCCAACGCAGTGCCCGATGCTCTATTCGGGTGGCGAGAAAGCGTCTCCTGGTTTGCCCCCTATGATGCCCCGAGGGTACGCGTTCCAGCGGGTGAGCGGGGTCAGTAGCTGTCGTTCGTTCCAGCTGTCCTGCTCACGCTTTGTCTTCACACT